>Ga0207142_1043_pt1 | contig 24900 bp, 23 predicted proteins | sample Alteio_BWMinHeat_2_FD_153561 | JGI IMG/M metagenome (GOLD analysis project Ga0207142, IMG submission 153561) | Enriched cells from forest soil in Barre Woods Harvard Forest LTER site, Petersham, Massachusetts, United States -... | ecosystem: Environmental > Terrestrial > Soil > Temperate forest >... | reverse complement strand
AATTAATATCCTGTAAATCCTTAAAATCTGTTCAATCCTGGTTCCACTCCTTTCATTTTTCCACAATCCCCAAACCCTATTTTATCATCCGTAAATTCTCATTATATTAGCACTTGTGGAGAATTTTATTGTATCGGCACGCAAATACCGCCCGGCTACTTTTGAAAGTGTTGTAGGTCAGCAGCATATAACTAATACGTTAAAAAACGCTATTAAAAATAATCAGCTGGCGCAGGCATTTTTATTCTGCGGCCCGCGTGGTGTGGGCAAAACCACCTGCGCGCGCATACTTGCCAAAACCATAAACTGTACCAATTTGCAACCCAATGGCGAGGCTTGCGGAACCTGCGATTCATGCCGCTCTTTCCTCAACGGCAACTCGTTCAATGTACACGAATTGGATGCTGCCTCCAACAACTCGGTGGATGATATCCGCAGCCTGATTGAGCAGGTGCGCATACCGCCACAGGGCGTACGCTACAAAGTATATATTATTGATGAGGTGCACATGCTGTCGCAGGCCGCTTTCAACGCGTTTTTGAAAACGCTGGAAGAACCGCCGCATTATGCCATATTTATATTGGCTACTACCGAAAAGCACAAGATACTGCCCACTATACTTTCCCGTTGCCAGATATTCGACTTTAACCGCATAAGGGTAGAGGACATGGCGAATCATTTGGCTTCGATAGCTAAAAAAGAAAGCATAAGCTACGAACCCGATGGCCTGCACATCATAGCCCAAAAGGCCGATGGCGGTTTAAGGGATGCCCTGAGCATGTTCGACCAGATCGTAAGCTTTTCGGGCGGCAATGTTAGCTACCGTTCGGTTATCGATAACCTGAACATACTTGATTACGATTACTATTTTAATATTACCGATAGCCTGCTGAATGAGAACAGCGCCACTACGTTGTTGTTGTTTGATGAGATATTGACCAAAGGCTTTGATGGCGCGCACTTTATATCGGGCCTGTCCGAGCATTTCCGCAACCTTTTAGTAGGTAAGGATACATCAACCTTAAAATTATTAGAGGTGAGCGATGGGATAAAAACCAAGTACCTGCAGCAATCGCAGGCATCAACGGTTTCGTTCCTGCTATCGGCCATGAACATCGCCAACCAATGCGACCTTAACTACAAGCTGAGTAAAAACCAACGCTTACAGGTTGAGCTGGCACTGCTCAAGATGTGTCACCTCACATCGGCTTTTAACCTGGCTGCCGCGCCGCTAAATACAATGCCATCAACCGAGGGGCAATTAAAAAAAAAACCTGATACCCCAACCGTAGCGCCTCAACCGGCATCGGATCCCGCGCCTGTTTTAAGTGAGCCACCGACAAATTATGCAACTGCAAAAGCGCCTGTTGCCGGCCCCAAACCAGTTGAGGCTGTTAAAGAAGTACCGGTTACAGAGAAACCCAAGCCATCGTTCATCCCTAATTTACATGCCGCATCTACATCGGTAAAAATACCTTCGCTTAAAGAATTAGGTAAGCAAGGTGATGTACTGGTTGATGAGGAAGAGGACCCTTACCTGAAAGGTGAAGACCGTGAGGATTTCACCATGGACAGCTTTTTAAAACACTGGAATGAATACGCTGCCAAAGTAAAAGCCGATGGCAAACATAACCTGCTGAGTATTTTTAATGCCAATGCGCCCACCATGTTAAAGCCTTATGAATTTGAGATAGTAGTAGGCAACAAGGTGCAGGAAAACCTGTTTAGGAATGAGCGGCCCTATGTGCTTAACTTTTTGCGTAGTACGTTAAAGAATTTCGGTATCGAATTAAATGCAAGGATAGATGAGCAAACGGTTGTTAAGCGCCCTTATACCAACCAGGAAAAATACCAGCACATGGCAGCAAAAAACCCTGCGCTGGCCGAGCTAAAAAAGCGGTTTAACCTTGATTTTGATTAAGGCCATTTACTATTTTATGTATCCTTTTAATAACAGCACTCGTTATAGTGTATAGGTACTTTAACCAGCAGATTTTATGCTGATTATATCGGGGATTTAAAATAATTATATACTTTTATGTAATATTTTTAAAGTAAGGGTAATTTGATGAGAAAATATTTACTGCAAATAATTTGCCTGGCTATAATAAGCACGGCTATATATTCATGTAAGTTAGACCCCGCAATTTTGCCCGGCCAGCCTGGCTATGTATACACTCCACCGCCGACAGGTGGCACCGGAACGGGTACAGGCACTGGTACCGGAACAGGTACCGGCACCATAAGTCCCTATGATGACGCAGCCTTAACCGGTACCTGGAAAGTTACCACAACCACTACCATTGAATATGTTGATGGTGTTGCCCAAAGCTCACCATCGCCCATTAATTTATTCGTAGATGCGCAGCTTGATGATGCTGCAAAAACGGCTATTTTTGATGGTTCATTTGTAGTGGATGGCACGCAAACGTATGTGGTATCAAAAACAAGTACTGGTGCATTATACATCCAGCTATCAGGCGATCCCTTTGAAAGAAGCAGCAACGGGCCTATACAAATACAAAGCCTGACCGCCACAACCATGACCTGGCTGGCTGTCGACCCATTGGTGATAACTAGCCAGGGCCATAAGCTACAATCAGCATGGGGAATGACCTTTACCAAAGAATAGATACTCTAAATACAAATAAAAAAACGCCTCCGTACACTGGGGGCGTTTTTGTTTATGATAGAAATTGTTAGTGATTTATTTCCTGTCGTTTTTAGGGTAGCCTTCTTCATCAAGGTCATCGCGGTCATCTTCCGGTGTATGCGAAAGGGCTTCATCTAAAGGGTCAAGCTCGGTTATCTTTCCGTCGTCAATATGCATGGCTAACTGTTCTACATCTGTTTCTAACGATTCATTGGGGATGTATTCTTCCGATGTATCATAAGGGTTGGCCTCATCATAGGTCGAATTAATATCTTCGCCATTTTTAGCTGAAGTATTGTAAGGGTCAGGGTGATCGTAATCCGGGTCATCCGAATTTACATCATATTCATAGCTATTTGTATCGGCGTTATATTTTAATTGCTCATCGTCAATTGTTTCGCCTAATTCGTCCTTAAGGGTTCGGTCGCGGTCTACGCTATCATCTTCTGGTAGCGGGTCTGTATTGTCATCTATCATGGGTTATGTTTATATGGGTAAAATTAGTAAAAGACCGTTAATTATTTAACAAGCCCTCATGATAATAACTGCTTAATAAGTGATTTGTTTCCGGTATGATATTTTACTGCCGATGGCAAATTTTACCCCCAGGCATATCTGGCTAAACTGGTCGTTTGCCTTGCCAGCTTTAAAACCATCCAGTTCATCACCCATAACAAAATTATACTGGTAGCCGAGGTCTATTTTTACCGATGGCTCATCAAATTGATTGTAGAATTTAAACTCATAACCTATGCGCGCCGGGATAAAAATTTCATTACTGTTATTTTCACCCGGGGTATAATAATCGGGTATTATTGTTGACAAACGGGTAGTAGTTAAATGATTAACAACATAACCTATACCACTGGATATATACAGGTTTTTTAAACCGTTTTTAAACGGGCTATCCGAATAATCCATCAGTTCACCTGCCTGCACCTGTATCCTGAATGTAAAAGCAGCATAGCTATTTGAAAATACTCTGTTTGTGGGGTCACTATGTTTGCCGCCTTCCAGTTTACCGCCTTCTCCTTCCAAAATATAATTAAGGAAAGGGGTTTGATTATAATTAAGCGACAAACGTTCCGAGGCTGTTTTGGTTATTGATTGCGCATCGCCATAAACCTGGTTAAGGGCACCGGCAACACCCGCATCAAATTGAGCATAATTATAACCTATCTGGGCTTTTGAAATAAGCGATGTGAAACATATAATAGCTGTTAAAACTAAAGCCTTTAGGGTTAAATTTCTCATTATATATGTCAGGGTGTTACATTTATGATTTTATCTGCAAAGCCATAATTCTATAAAAATAGCATCAATCTTAAAAAAAACAACAATAAACCTGAATTATTGTGCCCCGGGTTGTAATCTTAGTTTCATTTATCGTATTTAATTAAACAGGTAAAATCAATTTTATATATTTGACACCATTTTAAAAGTAAAAACTAAGCGTCTAAATATGTCAAAAATTAAAGTAGAAAATCCGGTAGTTGAACTGGATGGCGACGAGATGACCCGCATCATCTGGAAATTTATAAAAGATAAACTGATAATCCCTTACCTCGACCTGGACATTAAATATTATGACCTGGGTTTGGAGTATCGTGATGAAACTAACGACCAGGTGACGGTTGATGCTGCTAATGCTATTTTAAAATATGGCGTTGGTATTAAATGCGCCACTATTACACCTGATGAAGCACGTGTTGAAGAATTTGGGTTGAAACAAATGTGGAAATCACCAAACGGAACTATACGTAATATACTGGATGGTACTGTTTTCCGCGAGCCCATCGTAATGTCGAATGTGCCACGTTTGGTTCCAAACTGGACTGCGCCTATCTGCATCGGCCGCCACGCTTTTGGCGACCAATATCGCGCTACCGACTTTTTAACTAAAGGCAAAGGTAAGCTCACCATTAAATTCACACCTGAAGATGGCAGCCCCGAGCAATCATACGAAGTATTTAACTTTAAGGGCGATGGTGTTGCGCTGGCAATGTACAATACCGATGAATCTATCAAAGGCTTTGCACGTGCCTGTTTTAACCAGGCCTTGATGAAGAAATGGCCTTTATACCTTTCAACAAAAAACACCATCCTTAAAAAATATGATGGAAGGTTTAAAGATATTTTCCAGGAGATATATGACAATGAATTTAAAATAGAATTCGAAGCCAACCAGTTAACCTACGAGCACCGTTTGATAGATGACATGGTTGCATCGGCATTAAAATGGCATGGTAACTTTGTATGGGCCTGTAAAAACTACGATGGCGACGTACAATCAGATACCGTTGCACAAGGCTTTGGTTCATTAGGTTTAATGACCTCGACCTTAGTTACACCCGATGGCACCGTAATGGAAGCAGAAGCTGCACACGGTACTGTAACCCGCCACTACCGCGAGCACCAGGCCGGCAAGCCAACATCAACCAATCCAATAGCTTCTATCTTCGCATGGACACGCGGTTTGGAATTCCGTGGTTTGCTGGATAACAACCAGGAGCTGATCAAATTCTGCAAAACTTTGGAAGAAGTTTGTATTGAAACCGTTGAAAGCGGCAAAATGACCAAGGATCTGGCCATCACCATAAAACCAAAAGTTGAACACGGTAAAGATTACCTATACACCGAAGAATTTTTGGCTGCTATTGATGAGAATTTGAAAGCGAAATTGGGTAAATAATAATCCCTGCTTTAAAACATGAAAGTCCGCATAAAACGATGCGGACTTTTTTGTTGGTCTGAAAAATCCTTAAATCCTTGTTCCTACAATCAAAAACACAGCGCAAACTACTGTTACCATCACCATCAGAGGCCATATAAACCGCCACCAGGTTTTTATACTAATGTTCACTAACCCTAATGATGGTAGCATCATGCCTACAGGTGTTACCAACCCCATTATCCCCATCCCAAACAAATAAGCGTTAACTATTTCCCTGCCTGGCACGCCAACAATAACTGCCAGCGAACCGAAAATGGGCATCGTTAATACCGCCATACCCGAACTGGATGCGATAACTAATGTAAACAGCATAAACATGATAAGCAGTACTACAATAAATAGTACCATAGGCATTTTGCTTACCAAACCAGCGGAGTAATAAAGGATAGTGCCCGTAATATGCCCATCGTTCATAATAATGGTTATGCCCCTTGCAACACCTATCATCATAGCTACCGATAGCAGGGTTTTTGCGCCTTCAACAAACCTGTCGATAAACACGCTTTCTTTCATGCGGGTAATAAAGGCAATTAATATGGCCGACACCAGGAACACCGCGGTAACCGCCTGCATCGACCAATTGGCGACAAACCCGTATATCATTATGCCTATGGTTGCTAAAAACAGGAAAAGCAGCAGGGCGTTTTTAGCGCCAAGCACCGAATTGTCTTCTTCGGTATGTTCAAACTCATCATAGGGCGACTTTACAGCTCCGTCAATCCGGTAAACCAATGATGCTGTCGGGTCTTTCTTTACTTTTTGCGCATACCTAACAATATACCAGATGGTAATTATGGTAGTAACAACGAATATGGCCAGGCGTTCATAAAGTCCGTCTGTCCAGTTTATACCTGCCGCGTTCGACGCTATTATTGTTGAGAATGGGTTGCAGAACGATGAAAGGTTACCAATACTTGTCCCGCCGAGTATAACCGCGGCAGGCACCAGCAGGTCATAACCAGCCGCAAGGTAAAGTGGTACCAGTATGGGATAAAAGGCCAATCCTTCCTCGGCCATTCCCTCAGCCGAACCGCAAAAGGTAAAAAAGAAAGTGAGCAGGATAATGAGCCAGGCTTCCTGGCCTTTCATACGGTGGGATAGCCACGCCACACATTTTTCCATGGCCCCGGTTTGCGTAAAAACCATTATAAACCCGCCGATGAACAATAGGAAGAATATAATATCCGACCCATCAAGCAAACCTTGTATGGGTGCTATAAATACATCTAATAGCCCCTGTCCGTTACTTTTTAGTTTATGATAAGTGCCCGGTATAGCCACGGGCTTAAAGATATCGCCGCTTTTAAATTTTTCCAGCTTGATAAGGATTTTCAGGCTATCGAGCGTATGCTGTGTGCAGGGCACCGGTTTATCGCCTGTAGTTGACGAAATTGTAAAGCCCCCATTGCTATAACTTAACGTATTGTACTCGCCCGCCGGCATAACCCACGTAGCTATAGCCGCTAAAATGATCACTAAAAAAAGTATAGTAAGCGGCGAGGGCAGTTTGTTAAGCTTGGACATGGCAGGTTATGGTTGGGTTAAGGATTGATCTTATTGTTGTGCTGCAAAAAACAGTGCCTTCAATTCGGTCGCATCATCCGGTTTCATTTTCCCGCCTAATATCAGGCGCAATTGCCTGCGGCGCAGGGCGCCTTCATACAGCGCTGTTTCTTCGGGTGTGCTGGGTATCAGTTCAGGAACCGGCATGGTGCAGCCCGCAGCATCTAGAGCCACAAAAGTATAGTAGGCCTCGTTGCTTTTTACGCGTGTGCCGCTCGGTATATTCTCGGCCCATACATCCATCCTCACTTCAACTGATGTATTGAATGCCCTCGTTACTCGCGCTTCAATGGTCACCACATCGCCCAGTTTAATGGCATGCTTAAAGCTCACATTATCAACCGATGCCGTTACCACAATGCGGTTGCAGTGTTTTTGCCCGCTTATGGCCGCTGCAATATCCATCCAGTGCAGCAGTCGCCCGCCCATTAGGTTGTTCAGTGTGTTGGTATCATTCGGTAATACCAGTTCATTCATTATTACGTACGAATCCTTGGGGCTTTTTGCTTGCATCAGTTATTGTTTTAACCGTAAATATAACCTTATTTCGAATTGTCTGAACCATGATTTAACGGATTTAAGGATTAACACGATTTTGGCCGTAATACCTAATTCTGAAAATTCGTAAAATTCCATTAATTCGAGTTCAGACAATGCCATCCGTCACATTTTCGTTATGTGTTGTCCAAATGTTAAAATTCTGTTACATTTAAGCAGTTTTAACTATCCTCAATATGAAATATAATTCTTTAAAAGGCATTTTCCTGTGCCTTTGTGTTTCGGGCTGTTTATTGCCCTCGTTTACCATCGCTCAAAACAAAACCCAGTATTCCAGCCTTGAAGAAGCCATGCGTACAGGCCGTAAACTGGCAGGCAAACCAGGCCCGCGCGGTGTCGACTGGATAAGCAATGGCGACCAATATTCTTTCAACACGCAGGGCGGTATCAGTTCAAAAGATCCCGCTACGCTAAAGGAAGATGTTATCTTCAATAATGCCGACCTTAAATTCCCCGGTTCTGATTCTGCTTTTAAGTATGATGAGTTCCAGTGGTCGCACGATTTTAAACATATCGTTTTCCGCAATAACTTTCGCAAAAAATACCGCCATTCGGGTATCTCCGATTATTATATTTATGATATTGCCGCCAAGCAGCTAAAGGTAGCCACTAAAAATGCCCGTTCGGCCGAACTTTCCCCTGATGGTTCAAAGGTGGGCATTGAGCGCGATGGCGATATGTATGTATACAATTTTGCCGATAATAAAGAAACCCGGTTAACCGATGATGCTTCGGGTGGAGAGAACGGAACGTTCAACGGCCATGGTGATTGGGTTTATGAAGAAGAACTATCTGTTAGCAAGGCCTGGAAATGGTCGCCCGATAATAAATACATAGCGTACTGGCAATTTGATGATAGCAAGGTGCCCGATTTCCAAATGACCAATTTCGAGGGTCAACATCCAAATATAGTTCACATAGCTATACCACAGGTAGGCGATGCTAACCCAAGAGTGAAAATTGGTGTGGTTGATGTAAACTCGGGCAAAAAGATCTGGCTTGCGCCCGATGAAACCGGCGATTTCTATATTCCCCGCATTTACTGGACAAGCAACCCTGATGAACTGGCTGTGGTTACCCTAAACCGCTCCCAAAACGATATGAAGCTGTATTTCTTCAACGTAAAAACTGGAACTCACCGCGTGGTAATGGAAGAAAAGAACAATACCTGGGTAGCAGTATTTGATTTTTACACCAAAGTGGATGATATGTTATATTTCCCCGAAAAAGCACATGATTTCTTTTGGGTATCTGATCGTTCGGGCTACTATCACATCTATCATTATGACTATAGCGGTAAGCTTATAAACCAGGTAACCAAAGGCAACTGGGATATGATAAAAGTAACGGGCATTAACCCCGATACCAAAACTATTTATTATTTATCGGCAGAATCGTCGGGCCTTAACCAGGAGTTTTATTCTATAAAATATGATGGCAGCCATAAAACAAAACTGTCGAAACAGGACGGTTATCACGACATCGACATGTCGCCCAATACAAAATATTATATTGACAAATACAGCAATGTAAGCACCCCAACCCGCATTGATCTTTGCGATGCACAGGGAAAAGTATTACAAACGCTTGAGGACAATAAAGAAGTAAGTGATTTTATCACCACACACGCCTATTCGCCTGCTGAACTGTTCCACTTCACCACATCCGATGGTGTTGGTTTAGATGGATACATGATAAAACCATTCAATTTCGACCCCAATAAAAAATACCCGGTAGTATTTACCGTTTACGGTGGCCCCGAATCGCACGGCGTGTACAATAAGTTCCAGGAAAGCAGCTGGGCGCAGTGGCTGGCGCAAAACGGTTACATTGTGGTTGATGTAAATAACCGAGGTATAGCCAATTACGGCAGTGCATTTATGAAGGTTGTTTATAAGCAATTAGGCAAATGGGAGAGCCATGATTTTGCTGAAACCGCACATTACATAGGCTCAATGCCGTTTGCCGACAGCACCAAAATGGCGATTATGGGTGGCAGTTACGGTGGTTACAGCACTACCTACACCTTGCTTACCCATCCCGGCGTATTTAAGGTAGGTATAGCCAACTCGCCGGTTACCGACTGGCGTTTGTATGATGACATTTACACCGAACGTTACATGGGTACTGCCGAAGATAATGCCGCAGGTTACAAAAATAGCTCGGATGAGGCACATGCTTCAGGCTTGCACGATCATTTGCTGCTCATCCACTCCATGAGCGATGATAACGTGCACCCTGCCAATACCATGCAGCTGTTAACTGCTTTAACCAACGCCAGTAAGGATGTCGATCTGCGCATTTATCCTCCGGGCGCTCACGGTGCAGGCTATAACAGCCAAAGCCGCCTGCTGATAAATGAAGTAAGCTTTGATTATTTAGAACAATACCTAAAAGGCAATTTTAACCTGCCAAACCTGAATGAGAAAACCGGCCCTTCGCATCCTGTTGAAGCAGTAAAAGGAGATTTTTAATGACTAGCCACGCATAAACTTAACTTCCGAAGTCTTCAAGACTTCGGAAGTTTGTTAATAATGAAGATATAGGTATCCTGAAAATCTCAAAAAATTCGTTTAATCCTGGTTCCTACTTAGTTTTTGTACTCACCACCTCAAACCCCACCAATTCTTCCCAGCGGGCAGTGGGGGGCTTGTAGTAAACCAATATTTGATAACGGTTCTCCGTATCAAAATAGCTGCCTTCTAAAGCTATATAGTCTGGCTTTTTGGTATTGTTATCCACCCAGACATATTCGTAATCATACACGCCCTGCTTTAAAAACAGGTGGGTATAAAATTTGCCCTTATCATCGTAATCCAGTTTGCTGTGTTCATCAATCTTATAATCATTGAATTTGCCGATGATATAAGCCGAACCATCAGCCCCGGTTTTTCCCCCGGCAGAAAGGCTAAAATACATATGCGCATAATCGGCATCAGTAGGTGGGTTGCCTGCGCCATCCTGGTTCAGTACATAGTAGTTGCCATCGTTATCATACAAAAAAGTATAATTAGGCAGGTTGCGGCTGCCGTCGGTTAATAAAATAACGGTGTTGGCAGTATCACGAATCATTTTCGCCACACGGTCAGAGTTAAGGCGCAAAGTACGTGTATCAAAATGCCTGAACTCATTGCCCGCCGGGAAATCATTAGTACTCAGGTCGCCATAAATAAGCTGGCTGCCGCGGATATATTGTGCCTGTGTGGTGAATTGCCCTGTGGCGTCAATGCCATTCTGCATTATCCATGTACGGATATCGCGGTTGGGGTTTTGCACGGTAAGGCCGCCATAATTTATCTGGAAATTTATCTTTTGGTTGCTTTGCCGCAGGTTTTGATCGCTTGAAGCTACGAGTTCCGCTGTAACCGAAAGTTTCGGGTTTACCACGTAAAACCGCAGCGTCAATATCATTTTCGACTGGTCGTCATCCTCATAAACCTTCAATATATAATTGCCCGAAATTTTCGGTTTGATATAATCATTCGGAAATTTTATGGTGTAGTGCGTATATTTTTGCAGCGTAGCCGATGAATAGCTGTAATCCAGTATTTTATCTTCGTTAAAATTCTGCAGATACTCGGTAGGCGATAATCCTGATGAATTCCAGTCGCCGTCGCAATGCTCAATGGTATAGTAATAATACCGTGAGCCGCCGCGCAGGTCGTCAAACTCCAGCTGTACCTGCTCATCGCTGTTCAATTTAACAATAGGGAAGGAAGGGTTCTTTTTGGTGTTATAAAACATCACGCTTTTTATAGCGGAGTTCATTACATCATTATCGTAAGGGGCTGATTGCGCAAAGCATTTTGTGCCGATAAAGATCAGAAAAAGCAGCGTGAAATACTTATTCATAAAAGGAGGGGTTTACCTTTTACAAATAAACGTAAAATAAAGAATGATTGGTATAGCAGTCTGCTTGTCCTCTTGACCGGAGGCGTAAGAGATTTTAGGTTGAAATTTAACTAAGCTAAACTTCAATCGGTGAGTGGTTTTAATAAGATAATATATTCTTTTAATAATGGGTATCGAATCTTCCGTCAGTAACGTGTAAAGTATCAATGCCTGTGCAATTGTTAACCGAGAAGTTTATATTATCGAACCTGCCGGACATAATTCTATTAACTACATCAAGTTTGGTTAAAGTAAACGTTCCAGTCTTAGGATGAAACGGCTGCGCATTGTTTTGTGGTATACAAATAGAATAATCAAAATAAACATAATAAAAAAAAGAAATTTGGGCGGTGTCTGCTAAGTTATAAATCCTGCCACTATTTACATTCCCTTGTATTTTGAAACTTAAAAATCCTGCATTATCATATTTTGATGCTGGCGATAGAACAGGCGATGAAACAAGAAGAGTGTCGTTTTTATATGTACCGGTCAAGTAGGGCCTGGGCCCATCTGAAAACCCTGATGGAAACTTATACACCATATTGGTGCTATCTAATCTAAATGCAAAAATATCGGCACCGGTTTGAGTGGCATTTGGCAGCCCATAAGGGTTATCGGTCGATAAAAATGGACGAGTTTTCCAACATGCGGTTAAAAGACAACCGGTTAAGACTGCGCTTATTAGTATAAACAGTGTTCTTTTCATGATCGGTTATAGGTTATAAAATATTTATTAAAGGTTTGCTCTTTAACTTATTGCGATTAATAGTAATATAAATCTACTAATATATTTTGCAATAAAAATAAATTAACATGTAGCCGGGTTCGAAGGACTCCAATAAAAATAAGTCGGCGGGGTACAATAGGAAGCAAATATTCCAGGACAATAATTACGCCTCCAACTCCATTATCTGTTCAGCCAAAGCCTCCCAACGCTGCTGCACTGCGCCAAGCTCCAGTTTTTTAGCTTCGTACTGGCGGGTAACTTCTTTTGATTTGTTTGCATCAGCATACAGCTTATCATCGGCAAGCTGTGCTTCAAACGCTTTTACTTCGCTCTCCAACGCCGATATTTGCTCTTCCATTTTGGTCAGGTCCTGGTTAAGCTTTTTTAGTTGCTGGTGCTTGTTTTCGTTATGTGGTTGTGCTTGCTTAACCGGTTCAGGTTTCTTTTCTTCCTTCTTTTCAATCTTAGGTTCCGGTGCGTTTTTTAGTTCGATCTTACGTTTAGCCGACCATTCATCATACTCGGCATAGGTGCCCGGGTAAACTTTTATCTTTTGGTTCTCAATGAACCATATTTTGTTGGCCACATTATCAAGGAAGTACCTATCGTGCGATACCACGATCAGCGTGCCTTCAAACTGCTGTAGTGCCTGTATCAATATATTAACCGAAGCCATATCCAGGTGGTTGGTTGGCTCATCCAGTACTAAAAAGTTAGCATCAGCGGTTAGTGCCTTAGCCAATGCCACGCGCGATTTCTCACCACCCGAAAGCACCTTTATTTTCTTGAACACATCGTCGCCGGTAAATAAGAACGAACCCAATATGGAGCGCAGCTCGGTTTCATTATGTTTTGGGGCGAATGACTGCAATTCCTGTAATATCTGGTTCTCCAAATGCAGCGATTCCAATTGGTGCTGCGCGAAGAAGGTTTGCGTTACATTGTGACCTGTTTCAGCCTTACCTGCAAAATCTTTATCTGCTCCGGCAATAATGCGTAACAAAGTCGATTTACCCTTGCCGTTAGCACCAATCAGTGCGATCTTATCGCCTTTTTCAATCAAAGCCTCACCACCATTCAAAATGTCAATAGCAGGATATTTCTTGGTAATATCTTCCAAAGTAACCACATGCCTGCCCGATTGCTTCGAGAATCGGAAGCTAAAATTCACAGTCGGGTTATCATCATCCACATCATCCACACGCTCCATTTTATCCAACGCCTTGATACGCGACTGCGCCATCTTGGCCTTTGACGCCTTTGCACGGAAACGCTCTATTAAACGCTCCTCCTGTTTTATTTTCGACTGCTGGTTCTTAAACTCGCCGCGCTGTATTTCTTCGCGCTGTGCTTTTTCTTCTAAATAAAAGGTATAGTTACCCGCGTAAACAGTCAGCTTACCCTTGCGCGATTCCACCGTGCGGTTGATTACTTTATCCAAAAACCACCTGTCGTGCGATACGATGATTACCGCGCCCTCAAAAGCTCTCAAATAATCTTCCAGCCATTGGATCGATGGTAAGTCTAAGTGGTTGGTAGGCTCATCCAGTAAAAGAATATCGGGCGCCTGCAATAATATCTTAGCAAGCATCACCCGCATGCGCCACCCACCCGAGAAGGTGCTCAGCTTGCGGTGCGTATCAGGTTCGCTGAAACCCAAGCCCGCTAAAATTTCCTGTGCCTTGTATTCAATGGTATAACCGTCGAGCACTTCAAATTCGTGCTGTTTGTCGCTTAGTTTGTGTAGTAGTTCCTCGCTGTAATCTGTTTCCAGTTTTTGCAGCAGGGTTTCTATCTCATCATGCAGCTGGTTCTGGCGCTCAAAAGCTTCCATAGCTACATGCAAAATAGTTTTGTCTGATGAATAGGATAGCAGATCCTGGTTCAAATAACCCATAGTAAGGTCCTTGGCCATGCTTATGGTACCCGATGTAGGTTTATATTCGCCCACTATCATTTTAAGCAGCGTGGTTTTGCCGGTACCATTGGCACCGATCAAACCGATCTTTTCACCGGGTTTTATATGCCAGTTTGCTTCATCATATAGGGCCCGCGCACCAATCTCAAACGTAAGGTTATTTATAGCTATCATTTGCGCGCAAAGATACGATTTTAAGGGGACTTTTTAAAGGGGAAGGAGTAAGTGAAAAGTAAAGATTTGGGCGTTGCCCCGATAGCCATCGGGGCCGGGCTTTCTGCTCATACTGCACGGGCTTTAGCCACGGCCCGCTCTGAGCCTTCCGCCTCGGCCGGTATCCGCGTCAATCCCTAACGCATTAAACAAAACTATTTTTATAGTTTTTTAACTATTTAAATAGTTTCGCAAGCTAATTTGTTTTACATTTACATCAAACCAAAACTAAAAAATATGAGAACCCGCTTAATTATCCTTCTAATTATCGCAAAGTTCATCTTCGCTAATACCGCGTTCTGCCAGCTACGCGCAAGGCCGGTTGTGCCACCGGACAGCATCCTGAAAAACATGAATAACTTTTTGCAATACAACAATGATCATTTAATGTTCGATGGAGATTTTGTAACCTACGATGAACACGGACACAATATATCGAAGGGTCAATTTTTAAAAATGGTTGCGACAGGTAATTATTTGCCTTTGCAGTTATATTCAAAGTATAATGCGTGGGAATACCAGTTGTATAAATTAAAACCAGGGGCCGACAGTGACGTACAAGCCATGCTTAAACAGACGGGCTTAACTGACTATGGTATCTATCAAATGAAAGGCAAACCTTTTCCTAACTTCCATTATGTGGACTTAAACGGCAAGGTCTATACCACGGCCAATACAAAAGGTAAAATTGTGGTGCTAAAAGCCTGGTTTACCTCGTGCATACCATGTGTTGCTGAAATGCCCGAATTAAATAAACTGGTTGATAAGTACAAAAACCGCAAAGACATAATTTTTGTAAGCATTGCATTCGATTCAAAGGAAAAGCTGCAAAAGTTTACAAAGCGCACATTATTTAAATATGCTATAGTGCCGGTATCAATGGATTATATACAGGATACGCTGCATGGAACAGGTTATCCTATCCATTGGGTAATAAATAAACAGGGCGTTGTGGTAAGCATGAGCTATGATAGCGGTGAAATGATAGCTGCTTTGAATAAGGAGGCTGCTAAATAGGGCCTACATAGATAAAAACATCCTATCTTTATATCATGCGGAATATTTTTTGCCTTCTTATGCTATGTGTTCTTTTCTCGGCATGCAGTAAGGGCAATTCATCTAATAACAAGAATAATATCGTTCCTCCTCCACCTAAAGACACCGTAAAACAATACCAAACACCCTATGCAGGTGTGCCCGATACAAAGGATGTTATGATGTACGAGGTGAATTTTGCGGCCTTTAGCCAACAGCAAAATATTGCCGGCGTTACCGCCCGGTTAGATTCACTCAAGGCATTGGGTATAAATGTAATATGGCTCATGCCTACCTACCCGATAGGTAAGTTAAAATCCTTCGGTTCGCCTTATTGCGTGCAAAATTATTTGCAGGTCAATCCTGGTTATGGTACGCTAACCAGCCTTCGCGCCCTTGTAAGCGCCGCCCATTCCAAAGGCATATCGGTAATATTGGATTGGGTAGGCAACCATACATCCTGGGATAATCCCTGGATCACGGAACATAAAGACTGGTATCAACAGGATGCCTCCGGCAATATCATATCGCCCCCTAATACTAACTATTCTGATGTAGCTGCACTGAATTACAGCAATAGCTCCATGCGGCAGGCTATGATAAGCGCCATGAAATATTGGATGCTCGAAGCAAATATTGACGGATACCGTTGTGATTTTTCCGATAATATTCCCGATGATTTCTGGTCACAGGCCATTGACACGCTTAAAACACTAAACCACAAATTGGTACTACTTGCCGAAGGTTCAAAAACCACCCATTTTGCATCTGGTTTCCAAATGATATATGGCTGGAATTATTTCAGTGCATTGGAAACTGTTTTTAGTAGTCAGATGGCAAACGCCTCAACGTTATATGCAATTGACCGGGCCGATAAAACCAGTGTGCCTTCCGGCGATTTTATGCTGCGTTTTACCTCAAACCACGATGAGGAATCGGATGGTAATGATGCCCTCACAGTATTTAAAGGCAAGGCTGGCTCCATGGCGGCGTTTACGCTCACTGCCTGTGAGGGTGGTGTGCCCCTTGTTTATACCGGGCAGGAGGTGGGCGCTCCTAAAACAGATTTTGGGTCAACAACTATCCCTGTCGACTGGACGGCCAATCCTGATATGCTGGCAGCCTATAAAAAGATATTAGCTTTCAGGAACTCAAGCGAAGCTATTAAAACCGGAACGTTGACTTCTACTTATATCGGGCCTGGTATCGTCATGTTTGAAAAAACTGCAAGCACCGATACGGTATTGGTAATAGCGAATATTAATACTGTAGGTGAAGGTATAGCATTTTTATTACCTGCATCATTGAATAATACTACATGGAAAGATGCGATGAATAACAATCATGTAGTTACTCTTAACGGAGAGGTTTCGCTTGTCGACTATCAGTATATGATATTGAGGAAATAATTAGCCGGTTATTTAGGCGCCAACGGAAACTGTATTTGCCTGGTTACCCGCCAAAGTTTCCCCTTCAATCTTCTTCTGCAACTCCAATATAGCGCCTATTAAAGCCTCCGGCCGTGGGGGGCAGCCTTGGACATACACATCAACAGGTATCACCCTGTCGACCCCTTTAACCACATGGTAGCCATGCTGCCAGTAAGGGCCGCCGCAGTTGGAGCATGAACCCATTGAAATAACATATTTAGGTTCGGGCATTTGCTCGTACAGGCGTTTAATACGCTCAGCCATTTTAAAAGTGACCGTGCCGGCAATAATGATCACATCCGATTGCCTTGCCGATGGCCGTGGGAAAACCCCAAAGCGGTCAAGGTCGTAAGTCGAGGCGAATGATCCCATCATCTCAATAGCACAGCAGGCAATACCAAAACTTAAGGGCCATAAAGATGATAAACGCGCCCAGTTTAGCAGGTCGTTCATTTTGGTAACCACAATGCCACCGTCCTCGCTTTTTATATCATTCATCACTCGCCTTTTTAAAAGTTGGTTTAAACATGGGCTTACGTATGGGCTGCGCGGTAGGGGAAGCAGCCTCAGTCACTGTAACAGGCTCCACAGGCTGATCAAACGGGCGAAGCGTGTATATGCTTTGCTCGGTATTAACTTTCTCATACAGCGAAGCCGGGATAGCTACGTTTGTGGTAGGGACAGTGGGTTTTGGTTTTATCCAATCCAGGTCGCCTTTTACCCAAACGTACACCAGTCCCAATATCAGCACGCCTAAAAACAGAAACATTTCTATAAGCGCCAGCACGCTCCAGCGTGGCTCGAAACTATTAATGTCGTGGTTGCCAAATACAGTTGCCCAGGGGAAAACAAACACCATTTCCACCTCGAAAAGTAAAAACACCAGCGCTATTACATAAAACCTTGAGTTAAAAGGCAGCCATGCGCTGCCAACAGGTTCCTCGCCGCATTCGTACGAGGTTTGCTTCTCGCTGTTCGGGTGATTCGGGGCTATCAGCCTGTTCACAAAGAAAATCAGCGATACAAGTATTATTCCTGTAATTAAAAAGATAAGTATCTTTCCAAATTCTGATATTTGCGCAACATCGCCCATGGCAACAAATTTACAAAAACAAACAGATTTCGACGCTATAATTATTGGCGGTGGCGCGTGCGGCCTAATGTGCGCTGTACAAGCGGGTTTCCTCGGCAAGCGCACACTCATATTAGAAAAAAACGACCGTGTAGGCGCCAAGATACTCATCAGCGGCGGCGGGCGATGCAATTACACCAACCTGTATTCATCGGCACAGCAATTTATATCAGCTAACGAACATTTTTCTAAATCCGCCTTCGCGCAGTGGACGGTGGATGATACCATCAGTTTTTTCGAGGCCTACGGCATTTACGGGCAGGAAAAAACGCTCGGGCAGTTGTTCCCAACCACCAATAAAGCAAAAGATGTAGTACAGGTATTTACCGATCTGTGCCATGATATGGGGCAGGAAATACGCTGCGATGTTACGGTAAACGATATTTATAAGGTTGATGAAGGTTTTATAGTAACCTATGAAAAGGATGGGAGAGAAGTGCAATTGCAGGCACCAAAAGTAGTTATAGCCTCGGGCGGATTACCCATCGCAAAAATTGGCGCTACCGATTTTGGTTTGCGCATCGCGCGACAATTCGACCTTAAAATAAATGAAACTGCACCGGCTTTAGTGCCGCTTACCATTACCGGTAAAGATCAGCCCTGGTATGAGCAGCTATCGGGTAATAGTATTTTTTGCCGTGTTTGGAATGACAGGATCAGTTTCGAAGAAAACATACTTTTTACCCATTGGGGATTAAGTGGCCCGGCCATCCTGCAAATTTCATCATATTGGCGACCGGGTGAATATATTTATATCGACCTGCTGCCACATCAAAACATAACCGAACTTATCCAACAGGAAAAGGAAGTGAATGGCAAAAAGATGTTGCTGGCCTATCTTGCCAATTTGTACACCCGCAAATTTGCCGAGGCATTAGCCGATAAATTACCCGTTGAAAAGAACCTGGCTTCATTAAGTAAAGCCGATATAGAGAATATCAGCAACCTCATCCACCAATTTAAAGTAAAGCCTGCGGGAGATAAAGGCTACGACAAAGCCGAAGTAATGCGCGGCGGCGTATCAACCGACGAACTATCATCCAAAACCCTCGAGGTAAAAAAAGTGCCCGGTCTGTACTACGGCGGCGAATGTGTTGACGTAACCGGCTGGCTCGGCGGCTACAATTTCCAGTGGGCCTGGGCGTGTGGGTTTGTTATAGCGCAGAGCTTGTAAGAAAGAATCAGGAGTCAAGACACAAGAATCAAGATTAAAATTTAATTAGTATGCAGTTTCTTGATTCCTGCATCTTGACTCTTGCTTCTAATTCGTGTGTTGCGCTTTCGCTTGCTTAAAATCAACTATCAGCTTATCAATATTCCCTAAACTGTATTTGTTGTTGCGAATAGCATCGGCAATATCGGGTTCGTCGCCCATCATGTCGCTCATTATATCCACAAAATTAAATGGGGTAAGTTCCTTCATTTCGGCAGTATTCGCGCCATAATAGTAAGCTATCCTGTTGCCGCCGCTATGCCCACCATGACCAATAGGTATGGATATACCAGCGCCAACTCCACCCCCATAACCGCCAGTGCCCCCACCAATACCACCTTCAAAAGCAGGTTGTATGCCGCTGCCACTAATGCCGCCATTGCCTTCACCCCTGAATAGGTAAAGCTTTATGTCCTCATCTAGCGCCACTTTCACAAAATCCATCGCGTATTGCCAGTTGCTTGTTTGCGGCTCGGCAGCAACCACAAAGCTATCGCGCCCCACTACAAACGAACTCAGGTCGCTGGCACTCAGTTTGTAAGGGTTTTCCTTATTAGTCCCCTTAAATTCGATAAAGGCTTCATCCTTAATGGGCCCCCTGCCTCCGGGCCTTGCCCATATAAAGCCGGTTTCTTTATTGCCTTTCACATCATAAAAATAGCCTTGCTGCCATTTTTGGGCGTATGACTTGCTGATGCAGGTGGCACAACATAAAAGTGTTATTAAAATAACATATGCAGTAGATCTCATTATGCTTTTAACGTGACTTAGAGGGTAAAATTATATCATTCATCATTCTCATCGTCTTGTTTTGGCATCTTGCCGGTAAGGTAAAAGTCAATAAGGTTATCAATGTAGCCAAACGTGAAAGTTTCGTTTTTTATTTTGGCAACAGCTTCAGGCTTATCAGCCATAATTTTGCTCATCACTTCAACAAAGTTTTTGCGTTTAACCTGAGTAATGCTGTCGGGAGATTCGCCATAATAGTATTTGTTTTTCGTGTAGCTGAAACTGACACCAATACTTGTTACAATTGCACCGGCTCCACTCATAACACCAAAGCCCGGGGTTTGCCTGGGCAATCGGGCAACGTAAAGCTTGGTTTGCTTGTCAATTATTACTTGTATAAATGGTGTCTCATTCAATATTTTTGAGTTTGATATTACGAAGCTATCCCGCTCTGCTACAAACGACCTCACATTTTTTGCCAATACTTTAATTTTTGCCGAATCTTTATTTTCTTTAAATAGAAAATATTTCTCAGGCCCATCAAATAAAGATGGTTCTTTTATATATTCTGATAGTAACCCGGTGGTTTTTTTGCCCTCAAGATCATAGTAACAACCAGCAACCCAATGGTGTCCAAAGCCCATGAACTGTGCTTTTACCGCTGTTGTAACAATCAAAAAACATAATAGTAGAATTGTGCGCATAAGGTTTAAATTTGAAGCACTAAAATAACACTTTTTAAATATTATGCAATTAACTGTTGATCTGCGAAGCGATACTGTTACAAAACCCACTCCCGGCATGCTCGAAGCCATGATGAGCGCCAAAGTTGGCGATGATGTTTTTGGCGAGGATGAAACCATAAATGAACTTGAGGCCAAGGCCGCTGCCATTTTTGGGATGGAGGCCGGGATATTCTGCCCTTCAGGCACCATGACCAACCAAATTGCTATAAAATGCTTTACCCAGCCGCTTGATGAATTGATCGCCGATCAAACCGCGCACATATATCGTTACGAGGGTGGGGGAATAGCCTTTAATTCAGGGGTATCAACACGCTTGCTTAACGGCTATCGTGGTATTATCACTGCCGAAATGATAGAGCCGGAGATCAATGCAGAAAATATCCATTATCCGCATACCAGCTTGGTTGCCTTAGAAAATACGGTGAACAAAGGTGGCGGTAGCTGCTATACATTGGAACAAATTAAGCCAATAGCCGAACTCTGCCGCGCCAGGAATCTAAAGTTGCATCTGGATGGCGCACGCATATTCAATGCGCTGGCCCATACCGGCGATAAGGCGGTGGAATATGGCAAATATTTTAATGGCATATCAGTTTGCCTGTCAAAAGGCTTGGGCGCGCCCGTAGGTTCGGTTTTTTTGGCTGATAAGGATACTATTAAATATGCCCGTCGCATTCGTAAAGTGTTTGGTGGCGGCATGCGCCAGGCGGGGTTCCTGGCTGCTGCAGGTATTTACGCGCTTGATCATCATGTTGAAAGATTGAAGATAGATCACGCTCATGCACAAATTTTAAGTGAAGCGCTGTCCGGCTGCTCCTGGGTAAGCGGTGTTTTACCTGCTGAAACCAATCTCATTTTATTTGATACCGTTGAACCAGCAGCTATTGTATTGGAGAAATTGGCCGAGAGAGGTATAAGGGCATTACCAACAGACAGCCATCGCATACGCTTTGTACTGCACCTGGATGTGCACCCCGAACAAATTGAATATGCTGTTGATGTTTTGAAGAGTTTATGATCACTCCGCGGCTAGCAGTTCAATAATTTTATCCTTTATCTCCGGATTGTTAAGATCTGCCACAAGGTGCCCCTTGCTGTTGTTTAACAGCACTAATTTGGCAGGCAGCAATTTCGAAAACTCAATGGCCGGGTTAGGGTTTACCATGTGGTCCTGCTCTGAACTAATGATCAGCATTTTAGCTTTAACATGTGCTGCCACTTCTTGTAATGAATGATGGTAATACTTAGAAATATCGTGCCCGATAATAGCCGTGATCTGGTAACGTGTATCATTCCAGTCGCCATATGAATTGTTAATGGTACTCTTCATCCATTGTGCAAAATCATCATGTGCTATATTTTTAACCCTGTCGGTAGGTGTGGTAAGAAAAAGTTCCCATAGCATTTTTGCAGTCACAATATTAGGGTTGACAGTGTAGTTGCCATGGTTAAAAGTACTGTCGGCATCAATAATATTACGGAATGTGCTGTACAGCATCAGGTCATAACTGCTGGGTTGCGGGCTGCCTACTATTGGGATCAGGTTGCTTGCAAAATCAGGGTAACTTGCTGCCCATTGGAAAGTTTGTATACCACCCATTGAGATGCCTGTAATTGCTTTTACATGTGTAATGCCAAGTTTTTTTGTAAGCAATTCATGCTGGCTTGCAACCATATCCCCGATTGAAAAAGCAGGAAATTTTGTGCCATGTTGTGTAGGGCTGTTTGATGGTGATGATGAAACTCCATTGCCAAGTGCATCAATAATGATTAGGCAATAACGGGTGGTATCAATGGCAGGCCAGGGGTTAACACTTTCAATACTCTTGGCTGTTCCCCCAAACCATGTCAGAAATAATACGCCGTTGCTTTTGGTACTGTTCAAATGCCCGTAAGTGCGATAGCCGACTTTGCAATCCTTTATAACTTCGCCCGATTCCAGCTTAAAGTCGCCAATTGAGGCAATTTGTTGCCTGTCTGCGGGTAATATTTCTTTGTTGTTTTTAGCAAAACTTATGGTGGCAACAAATATAAAAGCCAGGGCAGGGACAATTCTTTTCATAGTTAAAGGCAGGTGGTATAATTTTTCTAAATATACTGCCTTGATATGAAAAGTGGTAATGGATTTTGCCCTAAAACAAAAAAAAGTCCGGCTAAGTTTAGCCGGACTTTTTCTATTCATTATGGTTGGTTAACCTAAATACGATTTCAATATTTTGCTTCTTGAAGTGTGGCGCAGGCGTTGTAACGCTTTGTCCTTTATCTGCCTTACACGTTCGCGGGTAAGGTTAAATTTCTCGCCGATCTCTTCTAATGATAGCGGATGATTGGTGCCTAAACCAAAGAATAATACGATTATTTCGCGTTCGCGTTCTGTTAATGTTGAAAGTGAACGTTTGATTTCTTCGCTTAATGATTCATTAATTAAAATTGAATCTGTATTTGGCTCCTGGTTTTCCAGTACGTCGAGCAGTGTATTTTCTTCACCCTGTACAAACGGGGCATCCATTGATACGTGGCGGCCCGAGTTGCTCAGTGTGTCTGAAATTTTGTCAACAGTTGTTTCCAGTATGTCGGCAAGCTCTTCAGGCGATGGCTCGCGCTCAAATTCCTGTTCAAGTTTTGAGAATGCCTTGCTTATTTTGCTTAATGAACCTACCTGGTTCAATGGTAAACGCACAATACGCGATTGCTCGGCGATAGCCTGCAATATTGATTGGCGGATCCACCATACGGCGTATGATATGAATTTGAAACCTTTTGTTTCGTCAAAACGCTTAGCGGCTTTAATTAAACCTAAGTTACCTTCGTTTATTAAGTCGCCAAGGGTTAAGCCCTGGTTTTGATATTGTTTTGCTACCGATACAACAAAACGTAAGTTTGTTTTGGTTAAACGCTCAAGGGCGGCCTGGTCGCCTTCCCGTATTTTTTGGGCTAGTATAACTTCTTCTTCGGCTGTTATAAGGTCAACTTTACCAATTTCGTGTAGATATTTGTCGAGTGATTGTGACTCACGGTTGGTAATGGACTGGGTAATTTTGAGTTGTCTCATCTATTTTAAAACCTCGATTCTTACTTTTAGAATTGAACGTGCAAAGGTACGAAATTGTTATGACAAATTTTCACTTAAATTTATATAAAAAAAAGAAGCGTATTTTATTGATTTTATGTGATTTATTGCACGGTTTTTGTGGTGCTGAATATCCTCCGTTTTATATAAAGTTTAGGTTAAAAGTTTCTTTCAATCTTATGCCTTTTTCGGTTTGCTGCAATGTACAGCACTCATTAACCGGATCGTGTTCAAGATACAAAATATATTCTTTTTCCAAGGCCTCCTGCAAAATAATCTTCTTTTCTGTCAAAGTTTTTAATGGGAACATATCGTAGGCCATTACGTATGGCATAGGCAAGTGACCTACCGATGGCAGCATATCGGCCATGTACAAAACCTGCCGGCCTTTGTAGTTTATCAATGGCAGCATCATTGATTCGGTATGCCCGAATGCAAATTTTACATTGATATTACCCATAAAACTTACACCTTCATGACCATCAATAAACTTCAATTGTCCGCTTTCCTGTATCGGCAGGATGTTTTCTTTTAAAAACGATGCTTTTTCACGGTCGTTTGGGTTAACTGCCCAATCCCAGTGCTTTTGGGTGCTCCAGTACGTAGCATTTTTAAATGCCGGGATCAGTTTATCGCCGTCGCGTACAACAGCCCCGCCAACGTGGTCAAAATGTAAATGGGTTAAAAATACATCAGTAATATCATCGCGGTGAAAGCCTTTAGCTTTTAGCGATTTGTCAAGCGTAGCATCGCCATGCAAATAATAATGGCTAAAGAAACGTTCATCCTGCTTGTTGCCAATGCCGGTATCAATCAATATCAGCCTGTTGCCCTCCTCAACCAACAGGCAGCGCATGGCCCAGGTACACAGGTTATTTTCATCGGCAGGATTGGTTTTGTTCCAGATGGTTTTTGGCACCACGCCAAACATAGCGCCGCCATCTAATTTAAAAAAACCGGTATCAATGGTATGTAGGTTCATTAATTCAAAAGTCAAAATTAAAAATTCAAAAACCTAAAAATATATAAAGCAAAAGGCCGATAGTTATAAACCGCCGGCCTTTTTGACTTTTTATTTTTGAATTTTGACTTATAAGTGGATGCACTCCCCATATGCCTCAGCAGCAGCTTCCATAACAGCTTCGCTCATGGTAGGGTGTGGATGTACCGATTTAATGATCTCGTGACCGGTGGTTTCCAACTTGCGGGCGGTAACAATTTCGGCTATCATTTCGGTAACGTTATGGCCCAACATGTGAGCGCCTAACAGTTCACCGTATTTGGCATC
>Ga0207142_1042_pt2 | contig 25468 bp, 22 predicted proteins | sample Alteio_BWMinHeat_2_FD_153561 | JGI IMG/M metagenome (GOLD analysis project Ga0207142, IMG submission 153561) | Enriched cells from forest soil in Barre Woods Harvard Forest LTER site, Petersham, Massachusetts, United States -... | ecosystem: Environmental > Terrestrial > Soil > Temperate forest >... | reverse complement strand
GAATTTTCTTCATTTGTGGTACCAACCACTTTGATAAACTGGACACAACATTCCTCGATCGATTTAGCATCAATATCGAGCTGGCTAATCCGGACGCAAAACTAAGGCGTGAAGTGTTCTGCCATTATCTGGCATGCTATGACATCGCATTGGATCGCTATCTATTAGATGAACTTGTTTCGGAAACTGATGGGTTAAGCATTCGGGCAATCGAACACTTAGTGCGCGATACCGCCTGCGCATTTATCATGTATGGTAAGAAAGAAATAAAAGATACTATTATGTGGAAATTGCTTAAGGATACACGCAAGAAATTTGCCATTCAAAAAAGTCCATTTGCCGAATCAAATGTACGCAAATTCCTTGAATACTCAGGCGCGTTCCTCAGTGTGCATCATACGCTGTCGGTCCTGCACACATGGGGTCTATGGCCCGATGTGCTTACTCCTAGGCAGCTAAAAGAGTACTTGGCCACAAGCAGAATGGTGGATCATATGAATCCGCTGGCTGGTCCCAACTACCCTGCTCCAAAGAATGGAAATTGGTAAAGCATTGTTTGAATAGATAATTAGGTAGAACGTAGCTACGCATTGTGTCTACGTTCTACCTTGAGTCTCTTAAAGGGCAGCCATTCATATTTTACATTACCATCGTATGCTATATAGTATGTTGCTTGAGCCGATTTGACACATCTTTACGCCAGAGGTTTTCATGTATATCAATGTAAAACGCGTGATATCGTTTTTCCTTTGCACCGTTATAGTAGCCTGTACGGCTACACAGCAAAGAGACTCGGTCATTCTCAATACCTGGTATGGGACCTACGTCATTACCGAACCAGTTGTCCTTGACCTCCTCGCACACCCAATGTTCATCCGTCTCAAGAACATACATCAGTACGGCATCAGCTGCTATATGCGCCATCCTGCCCAGGCGGCGGTTTTGTCCGCGTCATCATACAACCGCTACGACCATTCCATTGGCGTTTTCGTCTTATTGCGGCGTTATGGGGTTCCCCTGCTGGAACAAATAGCAGGGCTCTTACATGACGTTTCCCATACTACCTTTTCACATACAGCAGATTTTTTATTTAAATCTGGAGACGGCATAACATCATATCAAGACGATTACCATGAGCAATTTTTGCATGAAAGTGGGCTTGCAGCAGTACTCGCGCACTATGGCATTTCAGTTCAAGATATTCACCATAAGAATGAAGACTTCAGAGCACTCGAGCAGGAGTTACCAAACCTGTGCGCTGATAGACTTGAATATAATTTGGCAGGTGCTTTCTTTGCCGGACTACTTGCTAAAGATCAGATAGAACACATTTTGGGACATATAAAATATGAAAACGGCGACTGGTTCTTTACCGATCAGGCTCAGGCACTTCGCTTTGCACAATTTCCTCTTTATATGACACAACATATCTGGGGATCGCCAGCGTCACTCGTCGTCAACACACTGGCTGGCAAACTAATGCGGCGTGCGCTTGAAAACAAAATCATTACACTCGATGATATACATTTTAAAACGGATGATTTTGTATGGCAACGGTTATACCTTGACGAGAAAATACAACGGGAAATCGCAGAAATAGATGCGGCCCTTGGAGAATTTTCCCTCACCACGAATGCATCGCCACATGATTTTTTTGTGCGCGGTAAATTTCGTGGCATTGATCCGTTGGTACAAAAGGGCACCGAATTGCATCGGCTTACAACATTAGACCAAGAATTCAACAATAGTTATGAGCAAGGAAAAACGGTTGTGCAAAACGGCTGGTACATTCAATTATCGAATAACAATCCTCACATAAGAGACCTATTATCATGATCAAAAAATATCAAATTATAATTTTTGCCACGCTTGCATGCTTCATATGCGACGCAACATGGGCAGCAAGACCAACAAATAAGCCAACGCTCTATGAACTACATCGCGACACGCTTCTACCGCTACAAGATGCATTCGGCCCAGCTTTATTCGCTACCATATGGGGTTTCGGCGCAAGTAGTTTCACATATAATGTTGTTGTTTATTCAGACATCACCTCAGCCCTCGCATGGCATGAAAAGGTTGGGTGTGGCGTACTGGGTACCGTACTGGGCGCGGGCACACTCCTATGGTCGTATAAATCCTGGAAACAATGGCTTCAAGGGGCAGCAACCAATCAGCAACTCTTGGATGAGGCAAGCACCCTTCTGGAACTAGCCGAGCAACAATTAACGACGGTAAACAATGAAAATGAACTGCCAGATGAAATAATAAAAACAGCACGATTAGAGCATTTTGCACAGTTATATCATCAATTTGCTTGGTACAAGCGTGAATTAGATAGGCGTTCATTATTAACGAGTTGGGAGAAATGGATTAAATTTTCTTTCACTATGTCTGTCATAAGTAATCGGCTCCACGCAAGCGATGTGTCATCAATCGACACGGCAATCGTCCTGCCCGTGCATATTGCACAACAAACAATGCATAGCTGTGCAGCAAGTCATCACCACAGTCACAGCAGCCATACAGATTACCACCATCATTATGATCATCATCACCACCACAATCACGAATCGTTGCCACCAATAACACATGTGACAACATACAACAATAACAATGTAGTGCGCCAAGCGCCTGTTGAGACTGTTTCATCATACACACGGCCGATAATTCGTCAGGAACCAATCGCTGCACCAATTCCTGCGCATGAACCTGCGAGAAATCAAGAACCGCGTATTCTTCGAAATTTTGAAAGCAATTCACGAGAACATTTCGAGGAGATGATGCTCATTATGCCGTAGCATAGTGGCTTTTTTTACTCTTAAAACAACAAACCCCCGCCAATATAAAATTGAGCGGGGTTGTTTTACAATACCTATACAATATCAAGTCGCTTAGTGAGCTTTTGTATCCCCAACATAGTGGTAAATATACAAAGCAGCACCAACATGCAAAGACAGAACCAAAAATTTAGATACCCCTCCTGCCCAAGAACCGCTGCACGTGTGCCTTCCATAATGTAAGTCATGGGATTTAGAAAATTGAGGTACGCAAGCGTAGGCGAAATATCATACAAAGAAATCCAGGAAAATTGGTAACATCCCAAAAACCATAGAGGATTGACAAATCGAGCCCAGATGTTGCCAATTTTCCTCATTTGTCCAAGCAACGCTGCTACAAGCACCATGTAGGCACCATAAAACATGCTTGCTAATGCAAAAATAATAACAAATTTGTATAGACTCATCTGCCGTAGATCAAACCGGTCCCATAACAATAACTTACCGAACGGCACGATGCACATACCAAGCATAAAAACCTGCGTTGCGTTGTATATCACAATCCTCAAGATCACCAGCCACGATGGGAGCGGGAAAAGCAATTGATGGCAAATCAGTTGGTTCCCGGTAATATCATCAACCAAACGAACAATCCCTGGAAAAATCTCAAACAGGCCTGCACTGGCACAGCACCCGGCCAATAAAAATATCCCATAACTCTCTGCAAGACCAAAAAACGGAAGCAAATAGGCGCTGACCAGAACTTGCATCGCAACCCAAATACATACATTAATCAGTTTATCCAACACCAGTTTCTTACCAACATACAAATCAACGGCAAGCAACTGTAAAAATGGTTTCCAATATCTTTGACACGCGTCATACATAAAAAAATCCTCAACTAGCTTCCTGCATCAGATGTAAAAACACATCATCTAACGTTTTCTTTTTAAATGAGCTCATTAAACTTTGTGGCGTATCTACCAGGCGAATCAAACCATCGGCAAACACACAAACTCGATCAGATAAGTACTCGGCCTCATCAATGTAATGTGTCGTCAACACAATGGTAATGCCCTCCTGACGCATCTTTTTTATGCATTCCCACAATTGACGGCGTATATGGGAATCAAGCGCAACTGTTGGTTCATCAAGAATCACAAGCTCAGGACTATGCATCAAGCTACGTGCAATCATAAAACGCTGTTTATAGCCACCAGACAAGCTATCAGCGTATGCATCAAAATATTTTTCCAAAGAGAGCTGTTCTGATAGATAGCAAATGCGATCTTTAATAGCAGAATCTGCCATACCAAAACAACGCCCGGTGAAAAAAAGATTATCATACATGGTTAATTCATCATTAAGATTGGGCCTTTGTTGACAATAACCCATAGAGCGTCGAAAGCCAGGAACATCCTTATAAATAGAATGACCCTTAAATAAGATGTCACCAGACGTCGCAGGATGCAATGTAGCAAGAATCGACGATAACGTGGTCTTGCCGGCTCCATTCGGCCCGAGCAAACTAACAATCTCGCCCCGCTTCAAATACAATGAAACACCTTTGAGCACATTTTTTGCGCCCCACCGCTTCACAACATCGCGTATCTCAATAAAGTCATGCTCCATGTTTACCCCCTTGTTAAAAAATCTTAAAATATTGTTGCAACTTGAAATTAATATAAACTAAAATAATAATAAATAAGGGACACTAAGGTAGGGAAAGTATATCATGAAGAGAAAATTATTTATTGCACTTTTTGTATGTTCTGTGCTCAGCTTGCATATCAAAGAAACGATTCAAGCAGCAGAACGAGATGCGCAGAACACACAAGAGTCAATGTCAATAATACCAGCTCAGAAACAGCGACCAGGCGGACTCAAAAGGGTATAGAAGCTGCAGCCTAACGAAGGATACACTCTATTCAACTGCAAAAAAATGTAACGCTTCTAAATCTTCACGCAGCTCAAAAAGCGGCAGCCCCATTATTGTGGAATAGGAACCGTTGATTGCACGAACAAATTGCATGCCATACGCCTCAATTGCCATAGCACCAGCCGCATTCAGTCCTAATGGTTCATTCTCGAAATAGCGTTCTACCCATGCTAAGGGAATACACATCTCACATTCAGCTACTACGCAGCGCTCTCGAATATCTTGAACATGCCAAGCTCCTTTGGAAAATGCATAACGATGCAAGCAATAGGATGTTGCTACTCGCACTCGTGGCTGCAATGCTTGCACCTTATTGCGCGCATCTTCAATATCTATTGGTTTTCCATGAATACGCCCAGCCATATCCTGTACAAGCGTATCAGCGGTCAATACATATATACGTGCACCTTCAGAACCGTCCGGTAACACCGCATGTGCCATTTTTGAGCGAGCGATAGTGAGCGTTACCTGTTCGATGGGCAATCCCCAGTCACACGCCAGTTCATCAGCGGATTGATCAATGAGGGTGAAGGGAATTTTAACTTGGGTAAGCAAAAATCTACGTGAAGAAGATTTGGAAGCAAGATGAAGGATATTTTGCATAGATATAGGAATTGAATTGATCGTATTTTTTGGCTGGGGCGGGAGGGATCGAACCTCCGAATGTCGGCTCCAAAGGCCGATGCCTTACCGCTTGGCTACGCCCCAACAATTATCAAAGAATAACTTCTTTTAAGCTACCATTTTCCATGGTCTTTGTATATTCAGAAATGACAGAATCTTCGATTTTTTTTCGTGTTTCGGAATTTAATGGGTGTACGATATCGCGAAATGTACCATCTTTCCTACGACGCGATGGCATCGATACAAAAAAACCCTTTTCCCCCTCAATAACCTTGAGATCTCTGACTATAAAAGTATTATCGAAAACAATCGTCGCATATGCTTTCAGTCTACCGCCGTCTCTTGCTGGATATACCTTTATTTCTGTTATTCTCATCGTTAAAAGCCTTCACAACTAATCATTACACCCATATAACTTTGAGCTAGTGTATGAACATCAAAATCGTTTGTCAATTAAATTTTCGCTGCCGCACGAAGCCTTGCTGATCGAGCGGATGGATTATCCGCGATTTCATTTTGCGCAGCAATAACAACTTTTGGAGTGAGTATCGTTAACATGTCTTTATGTTCACGCATAAACTGTTTCACAAGAGTATCTTCAAGCGAATGAAAGCTGATACAAACGAGGCGTCCTTCTGACTTCAAGTGCATCAGCGTTTGTGACAAAAAAGCTTTAATATTATCAAGCTCTTTATTTACTACAATCCGCAAAGCCTGAAAAATGCGTGTTGCTGGATGAAGCTTGCCCCGCGAACGAGGTACACATGATAAAACAATGGTCACTAGATCGCTGGTAGTCAAAATTGCACGCTTTTCCCGGGCGGCAACAATGGCGCGGGCAATGGGGCGCCCATAACGTTCTTGTCCATACGTCCAAAAAAGCGCAGAAAGTTCCTTTTCAGATAGATCATTGACTAACATGCGCGCCGTAATGTGTTGATGACTTGGGGCCATACGCATGTCAAGCGGCGTATCAACCGCAAATGATAAGCCTTCCTTGTGTACAATCTGATATTGTGAGGTACCAAAATCAGCAAGTATACCGTCAACGGCAGCTATCTTTAGCTTCTTCAAGTGATGCGCTAGCTGCGCAAAATTAGCCCACACGCTTTGCACACGACCAGGAAATTCAGCCTCTAAGGGCGGCATATTGAGCTCTAACGCATCTTTGTCCCAATCAAAAGCGATCACCCGGCATGTTGGCTCTGCCTGCAAAATAGCTCGCGTATGTCCCCCACCACCAAACGTGGCATCAATATAAACACCCCCAGGGCGAGGCTGCAAAAATTCAATAACTTCCTTCATTAAAACCGGTTTATGGTATTTCATGAAGCATCACGCATCATAAAAGTGTCAACCAGATTGCGCAAACCAATACCTCGCGAAGCTTTTATCAAAATAACAGCATTATCGTTAATGTGTTGCTTGAGTAACGGCACTGCTTCTTGCCAGGAGGCAACTTGTAACGTCTGCAAGCCAAAAGGGACCATCTTGTGTGCCCATTTCACATGCTCTCCAATAAAAATAACCGAATCAAGCGATGGCACCTTGCGTAAAAATCTACCCAACTGCCTGTGCCAAAAGGGTGTGTTAATGCCAAGTTCAAGCATATCACCCAAAACGGCAACCTTTTTCCCTGCGCCTTCCATTTGTTCAAAGGCATGCAGGGCCGCTTTCATACTTTCCGGGTTGGCGTTATAACTATCATCAACAATAACGCTTTGCGAATTCGGTACATAGCATGGTTTAAACCTACCTCGGACTTCCTCATACTCTTGGATTCCCCTACAAATCAAATCATCAGAAACCTTTAATACGTACGCAGCCGATGCTGCGGCTAATGCATTAGATATACGGGCAGCATTGGCCGTCTTAAGAGTCAGCAAATGTCGCTCATTATAAAGTTTCAGCTGCATACGCACTGTATTTTGGTGATGCTGAATTTTGCGAGCTTGTACTTGGTTAACCATTTTTTTACCAAATTTGATGACAGGATGGCTGTATGAAACGGTTGACAACAACGGTTGGTCTCCATCAATAATACCAATACCAACATCGCTCAAATATTTAAAAATATCACGTTTCTCAACAGCAATATCTACAATAGAACCAAGCCCCTCCATGTGGCAATGGCCAATGGAAGTAATAATAGCAATGGTTGGTAACGCAAGCTCAGCCAATTTTGCCATTTCGCCACGTTTACTAATACCCATTTCGAAAATGGCAACTGTATGATGATCCCGCATATTGAGAACATTGAGTGACAAGCCGATCAGCGTATTTTGATTACCCTCTGAAAGCAAAAAGCTATCACCCTTACACCGTAGCATATTACCCAACATTTCTTTGGTCGTTGTTTTCCCAGAAGAACCGGTAACTCCAATAACTGGATATGAAAATTTGCGCCTCCACGCCGATGCCAGCGCACACAAACTCGAGCGCACATCAGCAACAATAATAAATAGATGGGTGTCTTTGTATGTGTCTATGGTCGCCTGTAGCACAGATTGCATTGATTGCTCAATCATTGCTCCCATCGCACCCCCATTGAAGGCATCGGTAACAAAAAAATGTCCGTCTGTCTTCGATCCTGATAAGGCAACAAAAATATTTCCACTTTTTGTCACGCGCGAATCAACAGTCCACGCATCGATAGAGCAAGGATTTTTGCCCACAAAAATCGCCGTTGGAATTATTGACTTAATAAAATCTAGATTCACACTCATGCTGATCTCCGCTACAACCTTTGCAATGATAAGCACCATATGATCACCGTCAATGATGCAATTGCATTAAAGTGGCTTTATTTTGCACAGTTGTCAAGAATAGGTCGACCTATTACGTGATTTGCAGACATCTCTAATGCAATACTTTACGGGTTTTCCCCCCTGATGCGGACACGATCAATCCCCGTGATTCCAAAACATCAATCATACGGGCAGATCGGTTGTAACCGATACGAAATTTTCTTTGCACTAGTGATATGGAAATTTCATCAACTGTTTTAACGAATAGTAACAACTCCTGAAAAAGAGCAGCATCCTCTCCTTGTAATGTAGCATCCTGCTTTGCATCCAGTAATTGTTCATACACAACAGCCTGCTGCAACTTCACATGGCTCACAATATGTTCAATTTCTTCATTCGATACATAAGCCCCATGGAGCCGAATCAGCCTGCCCTGCGGATCTAAAAACAACATATCGCCCTTGCCCAGGAGTTTTTCCGCGCCCGCCCCATCAAGAATTGTTCGTGAGTCTATTTTTGATATCACCTTACAAGCAAGACGTGCTGGAAAGTTGATTTTAATAACTCCCGTAATAACATCAACCGATGGGCGCTGTGTTGCAACAATCAGATGAATACCTGCCGCACGTGCCATCTGCGCCAGGCGAGCAATAGTGCCTTCGATTTCTCGGCCGACAACCATCATAAGATCAGCAAGCTCATCAATAATAATGACGATATAGGGCATTGACCCCTTCGATAGTGCTCGATAATCGTATATATTGCGTGCTCCACATTGTGCCATTTGTTCATAACGCTCTTCCATTGTCTTTAACGCCCATTCCAGCACGCGCAATGCCATCTTCGGATCGGTGACAATGGGGAAAACCAAATGGGGAATATCAGCATAGGCAGAAAATTCAAGCCGTTTAGGATCAATCAAAATAAGGCGCACTTCAGCCGGAGTCGCGCGACATAAAATACTCAAAATCATGCTATTTAACGCAACTGATTTTCCCGATCCAGTCGATCCAGCAACCAATAGGTGCGGCATGGAAGCCAAATCGATACCCGCATATTCTCCGACTGTAGTCTGACCAATAATTAACGGCAACGATGCGTCCCCCTTGGTAAACTCGGGTGCCATTGCACATTCGGCAAAATGCACCATTTTGCGTTTTCCGTTAGCAATTTCAAATCCAACCACAGACTTTCCAGGCACCGGAGCAATCAAACGCAAGCTCATCGCCTGGAGTGCAAGCGCCAGATCATTTTCCCGTGCAATAATTTTGCTAAGAGGTACGTCAACATGGGGCTGATATTCCAAAAAAGTGACTACGGGACCAGAAATAATACTTGTCACCGCACCTTTAATCCCAAATCGCTTCAGCTTATCCTCAAGTATACGCACTAAATCTTGTTGCGCATTTTTTATAGCCTTCACATCATCATTCTGATGCTTTGATTTCCATGTAACGTGCATATCTGGCTTGCGATAGGTGGTCGCCGTTATGTTTGATTGCACTGGCTGTGCCGTACATTCCATTGTAACCGCTGGTACCACTGCCATTTCAGAGGCAACCTGTCCTGTATGCACAACCGATTGCTCGGATAAAATAGCGGCTCCTGCGGCGCACTCTTGAAAGGTGTCATGCGCAAGCTGTTCAATATCATCATAGTACCGTGCATCATGCATCACCCACCACGCACTGTACTTGCGGTATCGATGCGCCAAGCCACACAGCAATGCATATACGACCATAAGGCGCCGCCACACATCATCCATAACAACATCAAGCATGAGGAAATTACTCATCTGTTGCATCATAGAAAGACACACAGACACCCAAGCAACACCGGTCATCAAAAAAATCGAGCTCCACAACACGGCATAGATAACGATTGGTACTAATGTTGGATCCAAAAACATATCACAACCGGCAAGAACAGCCTTACCACATAGGCCTCCTGGAGCAATATGCCTGTACCATTCATGCTCCACCAGAGCAAAAAAAGCTGCTACACAAGGGAGTAACGCAGCTAAAGCACCAACCCTACCATAGACACCTGCAGTTCGATATGATCGCCCACCATAGATGCCAAGAACAACGAATAAAAGTATAAAAATATAAGCAGCGCTGCCAAATAAATGCAATGCCCATGCACTGATTTCCGCACCAAAAGCACCACACCAGTTCTGTATCGAATGCGCGTGCGACGTCGCATACCATGAGCTCACATCATCTGCGTGATGAGAAACAAGAGACAAACATAAAAAAATGGCTACAGCAAAACTAAGAAGCCGTCCAAGGATATTCAATAGACGCATATTCCCCCCATAATACGCAATTTATTATAGAAAATTACCTCGCCACAGAACAAGAAATTAGTACGACTAGAGAAAAAGTGCGATAACAAAAGGGATCAACATATAATAAGACAGACGCCATAGTGTGTTCCGCTCCATACAGCCCTGTACAACCCATAGCAGGACATACGCCACTACCGTCGCGCCCAGCAGGCCCAACAACATCCATCCCTGCAAGAGATCGACACAGTGCTGACTTCCATATTCCTTCCACACACCATACATAAAGCCACCTGCAATCAGCGGCCACTGCACCATACAAGAAACCGAAAAAGATTTATATGCAGAAAGTCCCAGCCACCTGCCCGCAACATATGTTGTTGCAAGCCGTGACACACCAGGCAATCCCGCAATACCTTGGACAACGCCAATAATGAGAAGCTCACGCAATGTGGCCTGTCGGCGCACAACGTGCCCTCGTTCTACAGAGTGTAGGGAAAATAGCGCAAGCATTGTTACCAAAAAGCCAGCCCATAACGGAAATGATGCACCATAGTGATGAGCAAGCGTATACAAAATCGCAGAAACAGTGTCGGTAAGCGCGCAGAAAGCCGTCATGCGAACAATAATGCATCTATACCGCCAGCAATGCAGCAAAAGCGGAACCCATGCCGCACGAAAATAACATACCAAAAGCAGGAGCGTTGGGCCATGAAGCACATAGTGGCAGGTACTGGAAAGCGGGGCAGCCGCACTACCCATTAATCGTTGCCACAGCATAAGATGACCAGAACTACTTACCGGTATCGATTCAAAAATAATTTGTAAAAATACTTGGACAAGCAACATGGGGGCAGCATACACTAAATAGCAAAAAATTGTATAGCAGAGCAGAGCATAGGTAAAAGCATGAACAAGCCGCAATGCCCGTGATGCATACTTCTTATTGCGCATACCTGATCAAGTTCATTGCTTTTTGCACATCGCTCAATCTTGTCCTGATCATGTACACAATAAATTGTTGCAATATCAGGATCTTTTAACTAGAGTAGTGTCCGTTATAGCCATGAGGGAAATAAGAAGTAAAACGCAATTAAAACCAAGAAAGGAGATTATCGGCATATAGCACCATACTAAAGTCCTACGATGGACAATGATCACTCAAGGAGGAGATATCTCCGATTATCATCTGAAGTACGTCAGAACCGAATAATCAATATCATGTGTAATTAAGGAGTATGTACATGAAACAGTTTACAAGATTATTTTCATGTTTATCGCTGATGCTTGCCCTGTTGGGAGCAGGTTCTATAGCGAGCAAGAACAATAATAGCTGCAGTGTGTCGTTAGACGACTGCTCAAAAAATAGAAGCTGTGATGATAGTAGCAGCAATGATTGTCGTCTTACATCATCACTTGTAAGATCTTGCGCATGCCACTCGACGCTCATCGGACGATCAGCCCATGACAATACAGCGTATTTCTGGGTTGCGCCACGAAAAGACCTCGATTGTGACTTCAACGGCACCCTCGAACTCGGTGTTGAATATACCAGATCATTCAGCAGCAAGGGACTCGCACAATGTTTGTTTGGCTCGAATGCACTACACTTCCAAGGAAGTCAAGTAGTCGGCCGCGACGCCAATGCACTCATAGCTGACAATTTTGGCTTATCACAAAATTGTGATACAACCTTAAGAATCAAACCTATGGTGCAGAACTTCAATCTTCATTTCGCAACTGATTGGAGATTCAGCAACTGGGTAGAAGGTCTCTACGGTCAAGTCAACTTTACCTTCTCACATCAAAAACGCACACTCGCCTCAGAAAGCAACTCGAGCGACTGTACCGCAGCAATTCAAACAAGCACAGGTTGTGCAACACCGTTCCCTGCAGGTTACATGGGTGCCGCAGCTGCAAACCCTGCACCAGACGTTAAGACAGCGCTTGGCGGACAAACGTTGTTTGGCGATATGAATACAGCATGGGCATTTGGTAAATTCAGATTCTGCGATCAAACAGTCAACAGAGTTGCCGGTGTCAGCTTAATCTTCGGATACAATTTCTGGCAAAGTGACTGTGGCCACTTCGGCGCATTCCTCCGCTATGTAGCACCAACAGGTAACACCCCAGATCCACGCTTTGTATTCAGCCCCGTTGTTGGTAATGGTAAACATCATGAAATCGGTGGTGGTATAACTGCTGGTTATGAAGTTTGGAATAACGGTTGCAACCAAACGTTGGGCTTGTACCTCGATGGTTACATCGTTACGTTACTCAAGAAATGCCAAATTCGTTCGTTTGATTTTGCTGGCAAAGGCTGCTTGAGCAGATACATGCTCTTGAAGGCATTGAAGCCATCGGCAAACACTGCGTTCGTATATGATTACGCCGGCAGCTTGGTCAATGGTATCAACTTTGCGACACGCTACACCGACGTTAAAGTAAACGTTAAAGGTGATGCAACGCTCCGACTTGCCTACACACTTGATGAAGCATTCAGAGTTGCAGTTGGTTACAACTTGTATGGACAATCAGAAGAAAAATTGTGCTTGAAACCAAACAACAAACCTGTCACCTACAAAGGCGCACAAGGTGTTGATCCAAATGCGCTCTACGGATTTAAAGGTTGCAATGGTACAAACTGCTTCACATATGCATTGAATGGAAGCAACCAAACCACTGCCACCCCCGTTGTAATCAACAGCTTGAATGCAACATCAAGTAATGCAACAATTACTTCATGCGGAACAACTGATACACCAGTTACAACATTCATTCCTCTGACAAGCGCCTGTGTCGATTGGAAACAGCCAAATGCACTCACCATACCAACCGGTACCGCACAAGGCACTTTGGTAACTGCAAATACCTCTGATCCAGCTATTGCTATCGCAACACCAATGTCATCAAGGTCTTGTTCTTCTTCCTGCAATGATTCGTCATCATCAGATTGTGGCATGACAACCATCACAACGGGAACAACGGCACAAGTGCTTGATCTACGTTCAGGTAAAGCTCCAAGCCAATTGTCACATAAAGGTTTTGTGACATTCGACTATACCTGGAAAGATTGTGACTGGCTTCCATATCTCGGCGTTGGCGTTGAAGCAGAAGGCTCCGGCCGTCGCTGCACCGTTAAACAATGGGGTGTGTGGGTCAAAGGCGGAATTCAGTTCTAAGCCTTTTGGTTACAACACCAAATCGAAACAAACACAAAGAGAGACCCGGAAAATTTCCGGGTCTCTCTTTTTATGGTTACATTCTCATCGAACAACATGTCCACATGTTTTTGTGTGCATGTTTATTATTTCGATAGATCTACACCAAGTGCCGATAGGCTTTTGAGTAACGTTTGCATAGCTTTGTACGTTGCATCAGTTGGCCGTAGCGATTTCAATTCTGTCATTTCTTTTTTGGCCTTCTCGGCAAGTGCTAAATACTCAGCTTTAAGACCTTCTACCTTGATTTGCTGCTCATTAGGTACAACCGCTAATGGTACGGTACCAGCAGAACCAAACCAAGATCCAACCCATTTGCAGCCTTTAGGAATCAAGCTTTTTTGGTACACGTTATAGAGAGCATAAGCTGCAATACCAGCTCCTACACCATACACGCCGTATGGAAGAAGCCAATGCACACCGCTCAAATACGCATTGCTCGCACTTACACCGGCCTTGAGTGTATTCATAATCATCCAGCTCTTAGCTGCTTCTGTTACCACAGGAGCAACCACCTTCGCACCGGCTTCTACTACCGCTGGCGCCGCTTCCTTAGCAAGATTCACAGTAACTGCTGTCATCGGCTGCAAAGCAGTAGTTCCTGCTATAATCTCATTTTTAGCTGCAAAAGCGATTTGAGCAGGAACATTACCAAACCAGTTGGTAGTGTTCAACGCATTAACACCTGCCAATGCTCCAGTTTTTGCTACTTCCATTCCGGCATTACCACCGGCAATGACGTTATTTGCTACCGACAAACCGGCAACTAAAACACCTTGATTGCCCGTAAGCACTACATTCTGCGCTTCTGTTGCGAGAAGTTTTGCCATTGTGGCTTTGTACAGTCCAGCATAATCCACAGGTTTTATGCCACGGACCCAGTTATAAGCCTTAGGAGCACAGTAAGCAATTAAACCAGCAACACCAGTATTAATGGCAGTGCCAGCAAGATAGGAAGCCCAAGAACCGCTAGCGCTAGGTGCTGCTTGTTGTTGCGGTTGTTGCTGTTCTACCTTCTTCTGCTCAACAGGCACTTCTTGTTGTGCTGCTACCAGTTTCTTAGCCGCTGCGTTGTCTGCACATGCATTAACGACTAATGTTGCGCATAAAAAAATCAATGCGTTTTGTTTCATGGTATTCTTCATAGAATCCTCCAAAATAAAGTAAGTATCATACGTCACGTTTTATTAAGAATCGCCAAAAGCGATCCCCTACTCAACATCCTGCCTGAAATAATAACCTAGTCAAACGGGGTGTAAAATTCACTTATGAATTTATAAGCCGACTAGCGGGATAAGCTCCCGAACGTTCATTTCAATTGCATCCCCATTCCTCTATTCTGACAGGAAAAAAATACAAATCAAATGGCGTTAAATTATCAGATATGATTAGTGAATTACAGGGGAAGAGAAGACAGCTCCCGCAGAAAAAACTTTGGGACGCTTAAGACACCTTTACTGTTTATGGAGGCAGCAACTCAGTATTGCTGCTCAAGAAGCGCAATGTAGGGCGCAAATTGGAACAATTTTCCCCGTTTTTGTTGTGTCACTTCAGCAAGGGTCCCGATATTGACCAAATCCTTGATAATCCGATCGGCCGTATTATACGAAACCTTCAGTCGTACACGCACCTCGAGCACGCTCACCACTGGATACTGAAACAAGAGCTGGAGCGTTTGCAGCCGCATGGCGCGCATGGGCATGGACTTCGTTTGCATGGCAATATCATGAGCAAGCCGCTCATGCAGAGCTTTGATATCGTGTGCTCGCCGATAAGCGTCCATGGCGCTATCACGAATAGCAGTTATATAAAATTTTATCCATCCCTCGAAATCACCATGTGTTCTTACACGGTCAAGCTGCTGATAGTATTCAAACTGATGCTTTTTCAAATAATAGGAAGGATATAAAACCGGCTCAATCAACACCCCTGCCTGAAACAACATGAGCACAATGAGCAGCCTTCCAATGCGACCGTTCCCGTCCAAAAATGGATGAATCATTTCGAACTGCACATGAGCCAAACCAGCCCGTACAAGTGGCGGTAGAGCCGCATCGGTATTAATATATTGTTCCAAAGCGGTCATCAGCTCAGGAACCTTATGAGGTGGTGCCGGAATCAGAGTGCCAACGCGCACTGGCTGCTTGCGGTACTGACCAGGATCCGCCTGTTCTCCGGCGCCCGCCTGCATTAATGCACGATGCGCGGCCATCAGCACCCGATTTGCAATCGGTAGGCCCTCTTTAGTAATCATATGACAAGCAGTCGCGAGCGCTGTCCCATAATTCAGCACAAGTTGTGTCTCTTTATCCGGTTTATAACCGGCAAGCGGTTGCGTAAAAACGTCCAATAAGGTCGTGTGAATACCCTCAATAGAAGATGACAGCAGCGCTTCTTTAATTACATACGCTCTGAGAAAACGTTCCCGATCCACAAGGTTACGTACGATCCCATTGAGCTCGCCTATCTGGAGCATCGCCTCACCATACAATGTAAGCGAAGCATCATCCAATACAAACGAGGGTGCAACAGGCGGGAGCGGATGAGGGATAAAATAGGGAGGATTACCTAATGAATCATAATGGCCTATTACACGCATGAACATCCCCCCGCTTATTTCAGAAAAACAGCTTTTATTGAAATAAGAATAGTAATTGTCGATAGTTATTTCAATATTTCACTTATAACTGAAATCACGTCGCGGAAAGACGGGTCACATAGGCAATTAAATCGGCGACTGTTACCAATTTCTCAGCGTCTTCATCACGAATTTCTATACCAAATTCATCCTCGAACTTGATAACAAGCTCAACGCGATCCAATGAATCAGCCCCAAGCCCTTCCAGGGTGGATTCTGGACTCACATCATGCGCATCAACATGGAGCTGATCAGCAATAAGTGCAATAATTTTTTGCGCAAGATTCTCAGACATGCTCAGGTTCCTCATCAATAACGGGAGTATCTGCTGGTTTATATAATGTTTTCACTGTTTCTAACTCGGCAACCGTTTCCATGGTATCAATTACCATCCGCGGCGCACTCAATAGTACCCGTTTCATCAGTTGCACAGACGGAATCGCCACGCAAAGCCTATCACAGGAAGATAATTTTTTCATGACAGCAAGCTGATTCAACTGCTGCACAATAATAATACTGGAAATATGTTTAGCAACCTCACCCTTTTTCACAAGTTTACCGTCAAGAGGTGATATCACCGACACTTTTGGTTTTTTAAAATCAATTTTTTCAAGATAAGCATTTACCTGACGCGCCAACTGTTCCGCTGCTGACATATATAATCCATTGCCAATGGTCACATCCTCAGAAACAACTCCTGGCATTGCACGAGCCAAAGAGCAAAGTTGATCAACGGCCTGTACATGTCCCGTAACAACACAACCATCAGCACGAACATCTGCCACAGCTACAAGATAATCCTCGGTTGACACCTGTGCACAGAGTTGGGCAACCTTGCGTTCCGGGATGCCCTGCAACAATAGACCACTATATAAATTTTGGTCCAGCAATTCCTGATACATGAGGCCAAGTTTATTTAATATGTAAAGACCATCCGGAAAATTGATACTTTCTGCTGCCAATAAGGAACTGTACCATCCGACGACGTCAACTCCCGCAACAAAATCCGGCTTGATGCCCTGCTCCCTCAATAACCCCGCACAGGCACCGCCAAGCAAGAAAAGCGCAGTGTAGGCATGGGCTACTTGGGCAAGTTCAGCATCAGAAGATGCGTAACATAATTTAACAAAATTAGTATTTAAGCAGGTACCAGCCTCCTCAAAATACTCCTGCACCAACCGCTGGGTATCATATAATTCCTTCCCCATACCAACGAATTGAGCCCCGTATCCTGGGAACAACATTCCTTTTTTCATTTTTTGTCCCTTACTCGCTTACTGGCAATGCAAAACACGTAGATCAATGAACGCTTTTATTCGACGAATGCTTTCCTCTTTGCCTAAAGCCAGTAATAAATCGTAAATACCTGGTGCAGTCAGAACTCCAGTCAACGCCAATCGTACTGGCTGAGCGAAATCTTGTAATTTTACACTCACTTGTCGACACAGCTCTTTAGCGAGAATTTCAAGCATGTCACGCGTATAATCAGATTGTGCCACACGCTCGACAAAAAGTTCAAGAACCTGCCACTGCGCAGGAGACATTGCACCAACGTATGGGTGATTTACCAGGGATGGAAGAACATGAAGCTGCACAATAACATCACGCAATTCAACTAACGTCTTAATTCGTTCCTTGTAGAGTTCAATAATACGATATAAAATTTCATCCGGCCAACCGGCCAGGGTTTCTGGTAAGGTCGTATCCACATCACGCACCATCAATGCATACAACTGCGGCGCAGCAAGCTGTTTACAATACAGTTGATTGAGCCACAAAAGCTTTGCTTGATCAAAAACAGCACCAGATTTATTAACGTGTTCCAGGGTAAATAAACGTATCATTTCATCACGACTGAACACTTCCTGGTCACCATGCGACCAGCCGAGACGTACCAGATAATTGCACAATGCATCAGCCACATACCCAGCTTTTTTGTAATCAGTAACAGCCGTTGCCCCAAAACGCTTACTAAGCTTTGATCCGTCGGGGGCTAAAATGAGCGGCACATGAGCAAATGCGGGGATGGCGTAGCCACACGCTTCATACAACAAAATCTGCCGCGGCGTATTTACCAAATGCTCATCACCACGAATCACATGAGAAATACGCATATATGCATCATCAACCACGACAACAAAGTTATACATCGGCGAACCATCAGAGCGTACAATGATAAAATCATCAATGGTTTGGATGGGAAAACTAATTTCGCCATGGATAAGGTCACGAACAACAATCGATGGACGATCTTGAGGCACCTTGCAACGAATGACATACGGTTGCCCAACCCGCTCTTGAACATCACGACAGGCTCCATCATAATGATGATACCCACCGCTTGCCGCAGAAAGACCAAGCCTTGCTTGCAATTCTTGCGCTGTACAATAACAACGATACGCAGTTCCCCGGGCAACCAGATCATGCGCAATACGCACATGCTCCTCGCGCCGAGCAGATTGAAAAACTAACGGTTCATCCGCCTCTAAAGTGCACCAAGCAAGTGATTCAATAATAGACTCTGTATAGATTGGCAAAGAGCGTTCCGTATCAGTATCTTCGATACGCACCAAGAACAGCCCACCCATATGACGGGCAAAAAGCCAATTAAACAGGGCAGCCCGCAGCCCTCCTATATGTAAATGACCGGTTGGAGAAGGAGCAAAGCGAACCCTCACGGAAGGGGAAGTATCTACAGGATTATGACGTTGAAGTGCATCAATCATATTTATGCGAGAAATTCTGATTTTGCTTGCGCTAACGTGTACCAATTTTTATGAGCAACCAGCTTTTGCAGTGCATGCTGAGCAACTTCGTCATTTTGGTCAACCCAGGCAGCATGCCAGATGACGTACCAAGCCCAGCCAGCACATGGATTATGAATATCATCCGCTAAAGCACGCAATTCTCGAGCGCCCTCTTCCTGAACAGCCTTATCAGCTGCACGAGACCGAATAACATTTAATTTTGTTTTATACAAATAATAGAGCGGATGCGCTGTATCAATCTGTTGTAGCATGCGTTCAAGAACAGAAATAGATTCCTGCACATTACCAGCCTCCAGGATAGCCTCAGCTTCATAACCAAGATAAAATGGGGCAAAATCGGAAGAACGGTGTTGTTCATACGCCTGTTCCAAATCACGCGCAACCAGCTCCCAGGCAGCTTTGTCACCGGCAACATTCTCTTGTAATTTGGTAAAACGGTCTAATACGGCTGCAAAGGTCAGCTGAGCTTGTTCATTCGCTCTATGACGATAGATCGAGTACAATAACCAGCCACCAAAACCTATTAGCGTAGCGCTGATAAGCGCCAACCCTGCACGAACACGAATATCCTTTAAAAAATGCTTTATCATTACATCCATTGGTAGCCACTCCTTATTAAAACTTATCTACCCTTATGATGGATTTTGCGGCTCTTGCACGGTCGCTGCAGCTCGAGCTTCTTGCGCCTTACGCTCGCTCATGCGTTTTAGCATACGTTCAGCCTTGGTCGTTAGCACCTTTTTGCCTTGATAAAAACCACAGCCCAGACATGCTTGGTGTCCCGCGAGGGGATTAGCACAATTGGTGCATGCACTAAATTGTTGTGGACGAATAAATTTACAAGACTGGCGTCTATCTCTGCGAGATTTAGAAGTCTTACGTTTTGGTACTGGCATGTAAATCTCCAAAAAAATAACATTAATAATGGGATTCAGTATACCGAAAAAGAATTTGCATAGCAAAATTCACAACACTTGCGCAATGCGCTCCTCATTTACTGATGGGCAGCAACAATGGTCTGCCACATACCCGAACTCGTTTCTTCTATGAGTCCGGCCACTTGATACTCCCACAGTTGCCCATAAAGCTCCTGCTGCGAATATGAAGTGTGAGCAAGAATCGCGTCAATTGATTGTGGTTTCACACATACGCGCAACAATAAGGGTATGGTTGACGCTTCATTCGTTATTTCGGCAGTTGGTAAGCAAGCCTGTTCATTTATGCGGTGTTCACTAGTTCTAGCATTATCGACCAGCAACCGCCCCACCACACCATAAGTACGCATAACTTCTGCTGCAGAATGAGCAACATGAGCCCCTTCCGCGAGTAGCTGGTGACAACCCTCACTCAAAGGATCAAAAATCGATCCAGGCACTGCAAATACTTCGCGCCCTTCACGTAACGCTGCATACGCGGTAATAAGCGCACCACTCCTGGCAGCAGCTTGCACGACTAAAGCACCGCGAGTCATCCCAGCAATAATACGATTGCGTGCCGGAAAATTATTTGGCAATGCCTGCATAGTAAGTGGAAATGGACTCACAACAGCACCACCCTCTTTGGCGATGCGCTCAAACAAAGCACCGTTTTGTGCCGGATACGGCTTTAAAAGGCCTGAGCCTATCACCGCAATAGTCTTACCCTTCATAGCAAGCGTAGCCGCATGCGCAAAAGCATCAATACCTCGGGCTCCACCGCTCACTATTACCCAGTCCTGCTCTACCAGAGGCGGGAGCATAACATCAATAACATGTTTGCCATACGCATTTGCCTGCCTAGACCCAACTACCGCAAGCGAGCGATCATACAGCAACGGCAATGTGCCTTGCACATACAAACCAAGGGGTGGTAAATGTATGTGCTTTAACAGCGCCGGATATTCCTCATGAAAAGCATTGATAAAAGCTATACCATGCTGTTCCATACGCTCAAGTTCATCTTCAAGCAAGCGAATGTCCGCCAATCCAAGAACAATTTTTTCCGCAACACGCTCAGGAAGCCCCCAGGCAATCAAATCAAACTTTGTACAGGTGTACAACTGAGCAAAATTTGCGTAGGTCAGCTGGTGTAACAGTTTTTCCACCACTGCAGGACCAATCCCTGGTAACAGTACCAGGTGAAGTAATGCTCTATCAAAGCTATGCTGCTGCATGTTGCGAATCCGTCGGCTCAATAATTTCTTCCCCGCCGTCACCTGGCACAACAACAATAGCCGCGAGCTCTTGTCCTTTATCAAGACGAATAAGGCGCACACCTTTAGCCTGACGACCCATTGCACGCACCTCATGCGAAGAAAGACGAATAATTTTGCCTGCATTATCAATCAATAATACATGCGAAGCATCGTGCACAACGATCAACCCAATGACCATGCCATTCCGGCGATCAGTAGGCATTGCACGCACACCTTGCCCGCCACGATGTGCCACCCTGAAGTCCTCAACACGCACACGTTTGCCATATCCTTGCTTCGTAGCAAACATAATATCACTATGTTCTTGCACAACTTGCATGCCAACCACCATATCATCATTCAATAAGCGAATTCCTATCACACCAGCTGCCTGGCGGCCCATCGAACGCACTTCTCCCTCTATAAATCGAATACCCTTACCCTGCTGGGTAACAAGTACGATTGAATCATTCCCAGAACTTAAAGCACAAAAGGCGAGATGGTCTCCCTCGTTCAGCGTTAATGCCCGAATGCCGGTGCTACGAATTTTCATAAATAAGGACGCTTCCGTGCGCTTGATAATACCTTGCCTCGTCACAAGCACCAGGTATTTGCCCTCAAATTCACGCGTACATAATAATTTGACAATTTTTTCGTCGGGATGCATCGATAGCAAATTAACAATGGCACGACCTTTTGCAGTCCGGGAACCTTCTGGCACCTCAAAAACATGCAAACTATACACGCGACCCACATTGGTGAAGAAAAGCAATTCATCATGAGTTTTCGCGACAAAAAGATCTTCCACAATATCGTCAGAACCCTCAAGATCCGCCATACCCATTTTACCCTTACCACCACGATGTTGCACGCCATAGGTAGCAAGTGGTACACGTTTAATGTAACCCTTGCGTGTAAGCGTTACCACCACATCTTCATCAGGTATAAGGTCTTGTTCACTGAGCATATCAACCGCTTCAGTCAACTTTGTCCGACGCGCATCAGCGTATTCTGCTCTAATATCAACCAATTCTTGAATGATTTCCTGCTTTAATTTTTCTTTATCTTGCAAAATTTGCCTAAGATGATTGATGGTCACACGAAGCTCTCCGAGCTCTTGATGAATTTTATCCTGCTCCAAACCAGTCAAACGCTGAAGGCGCATTTCAAGGATCGCTCGCCCCTGCTCTTCGGTGAGCATAAAGCGCTTGTGCAAACTCATAATAGCATCTTCCGTGTTTGCAGATGCCTTAATAAGCGCTATCGTTTCATCAATATTATTTAAAGCAATAATGAAACCAACCAAGATATGCTCACGAGCCTCGGCTTTCTTGAGCATAAATTCTGATCGCTTATAAATGACAACATGTCGGTGATTCAAAAATTCTGATAAAAGTTGCCGTAACGAAAATACCAGAGGACGATTATCAAGCAAACCCAACATAAGCATGCCCACCGTCGTTTGCAGCGAGGAAAACTTATAGAGCTGGTTGATGATAACCTGCGGAATTTCTCCTTTACGAATTTCCAATACAACACGCATACCATGCCGATCAGATTCGTCACGAATATTGGAGATACCCTCGATGACCTTTTCTTTGACCAAATTAGCAATTTTAACAATCAAATCAGCTTTAATGACTTGATAAGGCAACTCAGAAATAACAAGAGCTGTGCCCTTCTTCGTTTCTTCTATTTCAATAACACCACGTAATACCAGGTTACCACGTCCCGTGGTGTATGCCCTTACGATACCGGCACGTCCACAAATAATGCCTCCCGTAGGAAAATCTGGTGCGGGAACATAAGTGCATAATTCTACGTCAGATATATTCTCATTTTTCAGTAACGCGAGGCACGCATCAATCACTTCGCCCAAATTATGCGGGGGGATAGAGGTTGCCATACCAACGGCAATACCGGTCGTACCATTTATCAATAAATGGGGAAGCCTACTCGGCAATACGGTGGGCTCAACTGTTGATTCATCAAAATTGGGCACAAATTCCACTGTTTCTTTATCAAGGTCTGCCAATAATTCTTGTGTAATGCGCTGCATACGTACTTCGGTATACCGAAACGCAGCAGCATTATCACCATCAACCGAACCCCAGTTACCCTGACCATCCAATAATGGATACCGCTTTGAAAAATCCTGCACCATGCCAACCATGGTTTGATACACGGCCTGATCACCATGGGGATGATACTTCCCTAATACTTCCCCGACAACACGCACTGATTTATGGTAAGGCTTATTATAATGAAACCCAAGTTGGCTCATCGTGTACAATATACGCCTATGTACGGGTTTTAATCCATCCCGAATATCAGGAAGCGCACGACTCACCACAACCGACATTGCATAATCAAGAAATGATTGCTGCAACTCTTTTTCAATCAAAATCGATTTAACTTGTGGCTCCATGGATTCCATACAAAACCTCAAAATACACGCGTAAAATTAGTACAATGATAACGGTAACGACATGTACTTTATAATAACGAAAAAAGGAATTAATTGCACGACAAGGCGTAAAGGCCCGATCAGTGACAAAAAACAATTCGATATGCCAGATATGGCTCCTTTAAGATGCATACCTAAGCAAAATTTATTATACTACATCCATGATAACGCGCCCGTAGCTCAGTCGGATAGAGCGGCAGATTCCTAATCTGCAGGCCACAGGTTCAATTCCTGTCGGGCGCACCATCCGCCGAAGTAAGCGAGCGTTAGCGAGACACGTAGGAGGCCGGCGGCCAGCCCTTTTCACCGCACGCCATCTACGTTCGACGAAGCTTTATGCGAAGTCGAAAGTTTTAACGTAGGCCGGTGCAGGGCCAATTTTTTAACATCATCACAACTGAAAACTTTTACACCAGCCCTTAAGATTTATTAATTCATTCTGCTATACTGCAAATGGGTATTTTTTATAACTTTAGGATACATTACCCCATTCCCCAGCTTGGGATCTGATACATACAAGACAACTGCTATAGGGAGTACATAATGATCTTAAAAGCACAGGTCCAAACTTTTCATAAAAAAATATACAAGAAAAGCCGTGCCTCGCTCCCATTTTTGTTCACATTTGCTAACGCGGGCTTGGGATTTTTATCAATTATTCAGGCACTCGAAAAAAATTACACAGCGGCTATTTATTGCCTGCTAGGAGCTGGCCTCATGGACTTGTTGGACGGCCGGGTTGCCCGGGCCCTCAATGCCACCAGCGCATTAGGAGCGGAACTTGACTCCTTGGCAGACGCCATTTCATTTTGTCTTGCACCATGCATTTTATTATACGCCTGGTATTCCGACACCATAGGCTATCTCGGTATATTTGCGCTTGTTCTCTATCTATTAGCTGGTATTTTTCGCCTTGCAAAATTTAATATCACTCATCAACAACAGTCTTTACATTTTATAGGGTTACCCACCCCTGTAGCAGCACTGTGCGTCACCAGCTTGATCCTTTACAATACCTGGATCGCGCACCAAGAAACTCAATTTTTGTTATACAAAAAAACTCCGTTTATTCTTATTATTTCGCTAGCATTCTTGATGATTTCTTCCATACCATTTCCAAACATCAAAAAGCAGTCTTTGCATACGGTGCTTCTCGGTGTGCTTGGAATAATCGGTGCATGGCTCATCATCACCGCATTGGCAAACAAGCACTTTCCACTCCCACTCATTTTGGTAAGCATATATATCATTGTAGGAATTATACGCTGGCTCGTGTCGATAAAAAATTCATAAAAAAGCTCACGCGCTTGCATCGGATTAGTTTTTAAATTTGCTTTAAAAACAACGGCACATTTGTTACAGTGGTTTACGCTTTCCAACCTTTTAATGTTATATGCGACTACTTTGATACCAGATACCATTTGGCCAGAGTTTTTTAAATATTGTCCGAGAAGAAGTCGGCAGCCGTGTTATCGAAACATGGTTTAAGGCGATTATATTTTGCCAATGGGATGCGCAAAATAAAGTTGTCTACTTAAAAGCGCCCAACGATTTTGTAAAAGAGTGGGTTACAAGCCGATATGTTGCTCTTTTTGAAAAACATCTTGGTAGACTACTCAACGAGATGCACGTCAAAGTCATTTTTGCCGAATCAAGTAGAGAAGCCTCCATCGTTCCCTGCATAGTCGCACCAACTCCTGTTGCAAAACCAACTGATCAAATTTTGGTTAAACCGGCAATTCGTACAAAAATGAAATCTATTGTTGGCCAACAAACTGGTTTCACTAATCAGGTTTATCGACTTAACAATTTTATCGTCGGCCC
>Ga0207142_1041_pt1 | contig 25654 bp, 28 predicted proteins | sample Alteio_BWMinHeat_2_FD_153561 | JGI IMG/M metagenome (GOLD analysis project Ga0207142, IMG submission 153561) | Enriched cells from forest soil in Barre Woods Harvard Forest LTER site, Petersham, Massachusetts, United States -... | ecosystem: Environmental > Terrestrial > Soil > Temperate forest >... | reverse complement strand
ACCATTTTGAAATTGTCACCTCGGTTCCAAAACGACGTTTAAATTCGAGCACCTGATCAGGTGGCACCGCAATTTGCAAAGTATCCGCTTGATGATCTCTAATCCATGCAAATCTATGTCGTCCATCTGTAAAAGCCGGCGTTCCACTGTCATCAAAGGATATCGCTGGCATCCATATCATGGACTCACTTCGCAGCCAATCTCCTATTTGCTTATAACGGTTGTCGATCGCATTTCCAAATCCGCCTTTACCGATATATTCTTCGATATTAACCTTCCAACTTTGCTCTAGCTTTTGCACACTAGTCCAAACTGGAACATCAACTGAGCAAGGATGTGGTTGAAGTGTCCAATTTATATTTCTCCATGCTGCCATGCATTTTCCTTGATTACAGATCGCCTATCGGCTTCGGATGGAAGATCATTTCGCCGAACGGGTTCGTTTCATCTGACGCGCGGCTACCAATGCCTTCGACCATTTTGTCAAAATAGTCCTTCCGCATCATAAGGTAACTGCTATCGGGCACGGACGCGGCGGTCGGTACCAGAGGTTCGAGCAGCTTATTTATCTGCTCAAGAGAGAGCCCCCCCAGCACTCCAGCAAAGATGATTGCCCGTTCAGATGGTGTTCGCGATCTCATAATTTTTCCTATACCGTCAACGGGTATTCTCGTTTTTCAGAATTGTTGTGTTTCTTGTCTATCGGTCGTGCCTCTACGTCATCCGCCGCCCGGCACAAAGCTGCCGCCAGCGCTCGTAGCTGAGCCGGGTAGGCCTCCAAACCGTTACCCAGGCAGGATCCGATGATGACAAGCGGTTTTGCAAAACGGTCCTGCGTAAGTGTCACTTCGAGCATCTTAGTCAAAGGCATCTGGATTTTCCCTCGTGTTGTCATCAACTTACCGCCGCCAGGACGGTAGGGATAAGGCGATGAGTCTTACAAATACTGCTGGATCGACGGCAGTTGCGGCTCTAAGGCAACTAGCTTCTGTGCCAACTCTTTCGCCTTGGGCGTGTTTTTGGCTTCTACCGCCGCGTAGAACGCTTGCAGTAGCGCGACGACTTGCACATCTGGATCAATAGCAGCCAAATTTTGCTCGACCAGCGAAATCGCCGCATCGAAGTTCCCTTGGCTGCGTAGTGCAGCAGCTTCTTTGATAATTTGAGACATTCGTATTTCCTAATCTGACTCCGGCCAGTGCGGGGCGCTCGTGCGCCTGTTGGAATTTTCCGTGATTAATCGTGATCGTTGAGATGGTCATTCGCTGCGGCAATGCCGGCGCTCATCCCACTAGGGACATAACGAGCGTGGATGCGACGTACAAATGCTTCCTCTGCTTCTTTCGAAGTAAGTACCAATTTCAACTCCAGACCATCCGCAGATACGATTAACTTACCGTTCGGAGCGCGCTCCGCTTTGAAGCCTGAAAAATCGCATTCATCTTCAACCGCCTCAACAAGACCAGCGACATTTGGCGTATCGCAGGGATCGGCAGCGTCAAGCCATTCATCAAAATTAAATGTTGTGCTCATATTTTTTCTATTCCTATCTAGGCTGCGTGATTTCGCTTGGGTGGAGCGCCAATAACAGCGCAAGAGCTGCCAGCGCGAACGATCCAAATAGACAAATAAGCCCGACGCGGACCCATATTTTCGAGGCTTGCTCAGCCGCGTCAAGTCTTTTGTCGACGCCACCAAAGAGGTAGACATCACCGGAGTGAGCGATGGACTCCACCGACGTACGGACCAGGGAAAGGGCGAGCCGCAACTCGGACAGAACGCGATCTAAGCTAAACGCAAGTATCGCACTCCCGACAAGGCCGAGAATAGCGGACAGTAACTGGACAATAAACAGTGTCATTCGAGTTTTTCCTTTATGCGTCGGGCTTGCTGTAGTTCACACCGTATGCGTATTCATCAGGCGACAGTTGACTGACCACGAGCGCCTTTTCAGTGGCGGCAAGTGCCAGTCGCAACCATCCGCTGCGTAGTGCCGTACGAGCATAGTCAAGCTCGCGTAGCTCCCAGGGTCCAAGCGCACCCTCCAGCTCGTCTTCTATAGCCTGCTGGCACTGGTCGATCAACGCCGCAACCTCACCTTCATGCCCGACGTAATCGTCTGCGATGCGCGAAGAACAATCTGCTATTGCCTGCAACAAGTTGCGATACATGGTGGAGTCCTTTTCCTTTTGCTTCCCGGAGCGTCAAGGCAGCGTAATACCGATCAACACTGCCGCCGCCTTAAGTCCGTCATAGGCTGGTTTGAGATTCGCGACAACCCCAATCGCGCTGCCGATCGTTGGTAGAAAAGAGGTGAGCTTGGTGAGATTTGGATTCTCCTTGGCCAACTCGGTCTTTCCATCTTCCACCAATTCGAGGATCTCAGCCTTGTTCTGCCCAGGTATGGCACCCATTTTTGCGAGTTCTTGTGCGATCACATCAAGGGCTCTAATCAGGGCATCACGGCCTTCGGCGTTGTTCTGTAGATTGACATTGGCGACTGATTGATGACCGGTTTGGACAGCACCAATAGTGGAGTTATGGAAGTGGATTTGCGGGCTGTAGCTCTCTCCTCCAGGTGTCTTCTTTAAAGTCATTACGAATAGCCTTATTTCAGAATAAATCTTATCGAGTGCAGACCGGCGCGCATTTTCCACTTTGTCCGGAATTTTTGAAACGATATCGGGCAAACCGCATTGGTTTGCGACTTCCACAACCAGATACTTCAGGCCATTCATATGTTCTGGAAAATAATGATCAACAACAGCCTTCAACTGGTTTTCCACGTCATCATCGTACGGAACACCGATAGTTGTGACGCCACGATGCAGCGTTTGCCAAACCAGCTTTGCACGTTCATTGGTTGCGCGGACGCATGCATCCTGGACTGCGACAATGAAATTGCCGCTACCGATCATTCCTCTCGCAGCAAAATCAGCTTTTATTGCTTCGATCTCAGCAGGAATACTCTCATCTTGCTCGGCAATTTCAAGACCGATTCGCTGTTTTGCAAATTCGATTATCTCCCGATCAATCATAAATTTCCCCTCACTTTTCCTGACGCTCTTTTTGATAACGTTCAAGAATCTGTATTGCACACCACGCTGCAATAAGAACAAATGCGACAATTCGGAGCAAAAGCAACAGGGAAAAAATAATTCCTGGTTCGCTTTTAATCGAAAACAATGCTGCCCCTGCGCCAACAACCCCTAATATCTCAGATATGCTCAAGACGAACACAGCAAGCACGAGTAGTTTCTTTCGCCTCAAGAAAGAAATGAATTTCGCGTGGATTCGTTTTACATTGTCGAACACCGGCATCATTTCTTTTCCTAGCTAGGCAACGATCAACTGGGACATGTGAGAAAGCACCTTACGGGCAAACTCAGGCGCTGCTTTTTTTGCAGCATCGATGGTTTGAAATCCACCACTCATGAAGCCAAATAATAAAGGTCGAACGCACCCGCATCATCGTTGATCACCATAATTTCTTAACCTGCGAAACGCACCACTTGCATGATGTTAGGGCTATTCCCAAACCAACGCCGTTGCGATATGTTGAAATTCACTTTCCCGCCGCCATCAAGTTCAAATTCCATATAAGGATTTTCCTTGGCTGTCACGAGATATGAGCAAACAATCGCAGTAAATCAGTATTCTGACAACGCACTAACACCGGCTTCTGTAAAGACTTCGTCGAAAAAAGGCTTGAGGCTGAATTGCGGTGATTGATCCTCAAGTACCAGACCTTCTTTGAACACCACATCATTGAGAAATGGACCATGTGTTCGGTTCAGGGGGGTTACGAGCCAACGATTTCGTACGCCCTCAAGCCCTGCCTCCCATTTCAGCGGTCCGGCAATTCCTAGTCGACGCAGTACAATCTGTGCGGTCTTCAACGCGGCGGTGAAATAAGGAATCGGGTACAGGATCCCGCCCTTTCCTATCCCAAGGGCCTGTACGGGGTATGTATCAATTGTCCATAACTCCCCCGTTTTGAAGATCATAATCGCAGCGGGCGCTTCCTCTTCGTCGGCAAATGGCATTGCATAAACTCCCCATCCGTCGCCAGCACGGCAGAAGCCAAAATCTCTATACCCTTCACCATCGCCCATGGGCAGGACAACATTGCCGCCACTGCTCGCGGCGTTCTTTATTTCTACAGGTGTCCAGGTTCGACCCTGTCGCACGGTGGGTATCACCCTAAACCAAAACGCGCCGCCCGCACGTAGCTTTACTTCAGCAGGTGTGCCGCCTAACAATCTGCTCACCTGGTTGTCCTGCACACCAAGACTATGACCCGCGTCCCGGAACCGCGCCTTTCCATCTCTCGGTACCATGGGCATAAACTGCTCGAGTTCAGACGGCTTGGGCAAACTAACTTTGAAATCGTCGCTTTCTAAGATTGATTCGATTGCACCAGCCAGATTCTTCGCTAGCTTTTCAGTTTCGACTTTGCGCACTGCCGCTGGGGCGTCGTCAGGACAGTTGAATGTTATTGGGAACCTCAGGTGTTTCATGTCGAACGGCATGGACGTCTGCGTTGGTTCACCATAAGCCGAGTTCATTACCGCAATCATTCTGCCGTGACCAAGCGCCCTAAGAGCCCAACCATACTCGATAAGTACGTTCGGATTTGGCGTCGGTCGACCGTCGGCCCGCTTACCGACGAACGTAAGATCTGCCACGAACATCGCGGAGGCGTCGATCTTCTTAAAAATAGTTGCGACAATTTCTGGCATACCAGGCACGCCTTTGGTGTCTTTATCTATCTCAAATTCTTCACGTTCGGCCTCATCTATCGGCAGGTTCTGATGAATAATTACCAAGGCGCGCTGAAGCGCCGCCTCGACGATGTTTTTGCAGCTTTTGTATGCGTGATCTGCTTGCCAGGAAAAGAAGATCGTGTTTGCCATGAGGAATTGGAAATTTAGAGAATCGATATCGGGGGTAACAGTATCCGTGCCCCGTTCAGACAGGTAATCGTTTCCCTCGTCATTGAATTACTGCCAACATAACATAAATGTGATGCCGCATTGCAACTTGCCACTTCTCTGGCGAATGGCATAATAAATTACTCTCTACCTTGCTAGGGATCGATGCATGTGCGGACGAATCACCCAAACCAGAGAAGCCAGAGCATACGCAAAAGAAGTCGGCTGGACGAACGTTGACTACCGCGACCGTGACTGGCATCCAGACTGGAACATGCCGCCAGGTCGTAACCCGTTCGTGTTGCATCTACTTGGCGGGAAGCCCGCAATTGACTCTGTACATTGGGGATATCACCCCAAATGGGCCGTCGAGCGAAAGCTACCGATGATGATTAACGCGCGGCTCGAAAAGGCCGCAACCGGCCCGGCCTGGCGCAGCATGTTTAAGTCGGGACGGGTGATTGTCCCTGCCGAGGGGTGGTATGAGTGGACAGGTGAGAAGGGCCACAAACAACCGTGGTACATAAGGCTCAAGTCAGGACAGCCAATGTTCATAGCGGCGATTACTGATTTCCGACCAGGCCGCGAGCCGCAAGTGGGCTCGGGCTTCGTAATTATCACTGCTGCAGCGGAAGGTGGGCTGGTTGATGTGCATGATCGGCGCCCCGTGGTGCTGGCGCCGGATGATGCAATGCTGTGGATGGACAACTTACTACCACCAGAACAGGCAGAGCAGATTGCGCGACAAATGGCACTCGGCCCCGAGGCATTCGAGTGGTACAAGGTGTCTACCGCTGTCAATAAGGCGGAGCATAGCGATCCTCACATGATTGAGCCAATTGCCGGTTAGCCGCCAACTGGTCGTCGGCCCTTTCTACGACTGCCGCGCAACCATGTAGGTCAAGCGTTTCGCCGGCCACATATCCCAATCCGAGCCTGGTTTCGCCGTACACAAAGCGGCTTCCGTTCGGGTCTTCCATTGGCCTTAGCAAAATGCCTCGGATCATCACCGACTCACCTCTCGTCAACGCCATGATGAGGCAGTGTCGCGTTTCGGTATTGATCGGAGTTTTTGTTCTGATTTTCGTCGCCGACCGCCATTCTTCCTGTCGCATGGCTTTTCCTTTAGGTATGGTCGAATCTATTTAAGCCTATCGCGGCCGGGCGTCCCAGTGTGGAAGTGACTAGTCCCGTTTCCATTATGGAAAGGGGCGAATCCGACAACGCGATCCACCTTACTTAGCCGCATGACCTCATATTGCTGACCCTCGTACCGCTTAGCGGCGTCGTCCTCGATCATGCGCCAGCGCGTTTTGACCCACTTCTTGCTGATAGGATCGAGGTAACGAATAAAATACATCGAAACGGTGTGTTCGGCTTCCATAGTGCCCTCTCCAATTCCGGCTTTTGCATAGCGCCGGTAAACATATATACTGTACATATATACAGTATATTTCAAATTTTGGAGAACACCATGCGCCTTACCAATATGAGCGAATTTGATGCAGTAATTGCCCGGGCGGAGCCAATTATCGCCACGATAGTCACCCGACACCGCACGGAGGGGCAACCCCTTACCTGGCGATTGATGCATTCAATTGAAGGCGAAGTTCTGGATGAATTGAATCGAGCCGACGACCTGAAGCCGGCCTATATCAATTTGATTAAGCATTCCGGGGTTCTCAACTACCCACTAAATGACGATCCGGTGGATTTTGGCCAGTCAAATGCCATTGCATGTGCTTTCTCGATGATCTACGAGGCATATCACCGCCTGCATTGACTTCCAAAACGGCAACATCAACCTGGCGCGTGCAGTTTGCGGTTAAAAGAAGACAGCAGCAATTGCTTCTCCTTGACGAAAAGAATATCGATGCCCTCGATACATAGCTCACGTCGATTCAACAGATCATGCGCATTCGATGATATTGACAACGCAGTTCGACAACCTGAATACTTGATGCTTACAGGCCGGCGTTACAGAACCGCGTGTCGTTTGAGTAAGCGATCAAAGAAATCGCCTATGACCTCCTGTGAGTGAGGTCCTATCGTTCCTTCTGAAACATTGACATCTCTAAACTCATAACCACCAAATCGATAGACTTCATATCCGCTCGATCTTAGTCTTCGATCTTCTCGTGCCATCTCTGCGTACTTGCGGGAGTCTGCGATATATCGGCCAGAGTCATCAGGATCTTGAGTGGCGTAGTGGTGGCGACCGTCAATCTCAATGACAATGCGTGCGCCATTCTCTAACATCATCAAGAAATCCATGCGCTGGCGAGAAAGGAACGCTTCATCCCCTCTCTGTCGTGTTGTATAGGGATCGTAGTGAAGGAAGACTTGTGGGACGAGGGCTGGCAGCTTCTCCAAAAGCCTACTTCCATAACGCTGGTAATAGGTCCGAAACACTGCGAATTCACCCGGTGAATTCGCAGAGCAAACGGATTGATTAAGTCTCCGGTACAACGGCGCTTTAGCATCGGCAACAGATGCTAGGCCATTTGTCTCGGCCCACCATTGGGCCAGATCGGTCCACAACAATAGACCGTTAGACGGAAGCATGCGATCAAAAACAAGTACCTTATCTGCATGCTTGACGATCTCAACGTCATTATTGATCGCATCTCGAAAAATTAACTCAGGCTTTGCGCCGATGGACGCAAAGATAAGATTTTTCATTTGACCGCTTACGCCGACCATCGCTCTGGTAATGCCGTATAGCGCGTATCCTGATTGGGAACCAGTTGTCCGGACTGAAAAACCATCGCGTTTAAGGCAACTATCAATTGTGGCCGCGAGCGCCGACTGTTCCTCGTCGCGCCGAATGATTGGATGTAGCAAGCGCTCTAAGAGAGCAAAGAATCTCGTCTGGGAACAAGTTAGTGCACCACAATTTGTCAAAAGATCTTGATGAGACCAATCTCGATTGCGTATGTACCATTGATCGATCTGTCCTTGCAAAGTAGACAGCTTCAGAAAGCCAAGCGGATCATCTTTAATTTTTGAGGAACCAAAGATATTGGCCAACTCGTCGAGCGGCTGAAGTTCGCCAAATAGTAAATCCAGTGAATTCAGCGCTTTCAGAATGTCTATTCGAACCAATTCACTGACGCGATGCTCGGCATGTACAGTCATCTCCGATAGCGAATCGGCGAGATCTTCGTCGTTAAATTCACACAACACGCTTTGGGCGATCACCAGAAGTTCGGATTCCGTCTTCTCAATAAGTCTCGCCTTTACGTACATGCGCTTACTGCGATGAGCTTCTTGCTCGTCCGACTCGCCCACGATCTTCTGAAGCCCGAGCCGCACACACATAGCGGGCACGTTATATGCCTTTGCAGTTGCAACAGCTAGAGCGATTTTCTCTCTCAACGACTCAAGAACTATTTTCACCGCTCCCCCAGGCCTATATGTACTTCTGACGAGTATATACAGAGCGTATCTATTATCCTCAATCCGGGTGTCCTAAAGCCAGATTTAACCATGAAGTACAGGCGAACGCCATAGGACACAGCATAGCGTTTGCTATCTATTTGAGAGACAGTTCCACTGGGAGTGGAAGCTGATGTAATGCGGGGACGAGGGAATTTGGACAACCAGAAATCGTAATTGTGCCTGGCTCAAAATACAAAGTGGCAAGCGAATGCAATCTTCGCTTGCCACCTTTTATCAGCTCAACCCTATTGGTGGGACCGATGTCGCTTCAGCCGCACGAATCAGACCAAGTTGTTGAAGTGCCAGCACGCCATCATCGAGACCCAACTCTTCAACAATCATGCCATTTTCGAGACGGAGTACGGTGGTGCCGGTGAAACGCATTTTCTTACCAGTTGCTGCTGGCAATGAGCCGATCAGAAAATCGCTGAACGCTGGACCTGTGTGAGTACCACCGCCGATCCAACGACCAACAACGTAGTTACCTTCTGCAATCAGATCTGCGGCGCCAGCGAAAGACAAATCAGGAAACGCTTCACGGAAATCAGCCATGAATGCCTTGATGTCGTCACGGCCGCGGCGCGGCTCATGCAGCGAATATTGAAGCAACATGTCTGGCGACGCGATAGCCTCCACGACGGCTGGGTTATATGTATCGCCCCAGAATTCAGTGAACCAACGAACAACGATAGCCTTGTTGTCATCTTCTTTCGACATAATAAATTCCTTAATATCTTGATTAGCAAGAGACACCGAATTGCGTCTCCATGTAGACACAATATCGATTGAGGTATTACTCCGCGCTCCGTTTCTTGCGCACGAATTTATTATTTTTCCGCTAGCTATCCGGATTCAGCTTAAAGCTCCGGGGAGGTTTGGCACGACAATATCGCTTTCCATTCAAGCAGACTTTCATTCTTATTTATACATCTGTAGAGTCGGTAATTGGTAGCGCAGTCACTATTTTCGATGAGGCAGTACATATTGCGAGACTCTGTAAGCATTGAGTTCGAAGGTGGCGAGTGCCCCAACGAGCGCATTGATACTTCGTCTCGCAGGTCGCCGCTCTCGCCAAGCAATCTATTTGATTCAGTCAATTGATGGGAATTGCTTTGTGGCATATGATGGCCACCCTGCATTTATACATTCCTCTCCAGCCACTATGTCCCTGCTGAGTACCCGGTTCTCCGCCATGTTATTGCTTGTCGCCCTGATTGCGTTTCCGGCCTGGGCGGTCAACGAAACGGCAACCATCAATGCCTTCGAAGCTCTACTCTCGCTGCCACAGACCCACCCCGATGAGGGTGAGTGGAGCCATGTCGCTCCGGAAGGCTTCGACAGCGAAGATGAAGCCGGGCTGATCCGCTGGCTGACGCAGCAAAAGAAAGCTGGCGCCGACTTTAACCAGACCCGCCATCAGGGCACGTTGCTACATCACGCTATCCGTGGCGGACTGGACGCCACGGCGCGCTGGCTGATCTCCAATGGCGCCGATCCACTCAAGCAGCTCGATGGCGGTCCTGAGCAACCCGACGCCCTGGCTTTGTCTATTCAGTACCGCCGCTGGTCTGTGCTCGACGCGTTGCTCAAGCTGCCCAAAGTCACAGCGGCGGAGCGCGCGCCGCAACTGCTTACGGCTTGGCGCTCAGCGCAGGGTAAGGAAGATCAAGCCGTAGTCGCCAAGTTGCTGGCGCGCCGGCTGCCGCTCCCGAGGGGCGAGGCGGGTGAACAGCTCCGTGCGTACGCCCTGGATCAGCACTGGATGACGCTGGTATTAGCCTTGACCGACGCCGGCTCCCCGAGTGTACCGGCCGGTGGGAGCAACCACGGTCCCACATCGCCCGGAATAGGCGGCATCGCCGCTGCCGATATCGAAACCGTGGATGCGCGGCTTTCCAGCCCGATCTTTCCCTCTCTGCTCACACTCGTGGCCAACACCGGCGATGTCAACATACTGTGGAAACTGCGTATCCGCCACCCCTTTGACGATATCGCCTTCACTCGCCTGGTGGTTCTACGTACCATCGAAGCGATGAGCCCGCCGTCGGTCAAACGCGCCGTGCTGGAGCGTCTGCCACGAAATGCTCTCAAGGCAGCTCTTGAAGACAAGGAAATATTCGGCCCCTGGGTGCGCTGGTCGGCCCAACTGCCAGCGGCCGACGGCGAATGGGCGCTCGCGATCCTAGGCGACATGCCCACGCGACGACCGGCAGCACTGCTTGATGCCATGGTACAGAACGCTGGCTGGTACTACGAGCACGAGGCTAACCCCAACCTCAACCTCGCTGCCGGCTGGGGTCGCCTGTTGTCCCGCCTGCACGGGCCGCTGCCAGACGATGTCAACGGCAAGTTGTGGATGTTTGTGCCACAGCAGCATCGGCCGACCCTTCTGCGTCTGGGCTACCGCCCAAGCGATCAAGAACTCACCGACTGGTTGGATCGCAACGACAAGGACGTGATACACGCATTCTGGCCGCAACTCAAGGCCGCCATGCCAGAGCTTGTCGGGCGCATCCATGAGCTCCTGTTTCCGTCTTACAATGAGACTGGATATGCCTGCTTCTGGGACGGCATAAGGCCGGAAGTTTTGGAAAAAGCGCGCATACTGCTCGAAGCCGGCGCAAAGCCTCGAAAGCCGTTGGCTATCTATGCCGAATGCCAGAAGGAAATGGAACCTGCGATTTTGCAGCCACTACAAGCTGCCGGTCTGTTCAAACTCGCGGCTGCCATTCAGCCAAATCGCTTCGTACGCGACACTACTGCCTGCCGCTTCCATCCGAATGAAATCTGGCGCCGCGCCCTCATCGAGCAAAGCGCATTGGGCGAGGTCGATATCGATAACGTACAAGCGATTGCCATGCCCGGTGAGGCTGAATGCGCCTTACTCGTATGGGGCGGCAACGCAGGGGGGCGGATGTCGTTCGATGAAGATAGCTTTACCGGAATGCAGCATTTTTCCCCCTGTGCCGATGGGCACTATGCTTCGGCCGTTTGGCGCATCGTCGGCAAGAACTTACAACAGTCTCAACTGGGCGAAGATCAACCGGCTATTGAAGGTGTATTGTCGCTACGTGACACGCACACCGACCAGCATTTCCTGCTTGCCGGCGGTATTGGCTTGGGAGGTTGTGGTCAAACACCGAACGTCCTGCTTGCTTGGGAAAAGACACGGAGCACCACAGCACTGCGGGTCCTGCCGGGTAAGCACGCCACAATGCAGGCCTTCCTGCAGCAATGCAGACCTTCGGACGGCTGGAACTGCTTCGGCATTGATCCAACAGAGCATTATTCTGATTATCTCCTTGAGAATTTCGTCGATACCCAATGGGCCACCGAGCGCAAGGCTTACCTCGACGCGGTACTGGCGCTCGATTACGAGGCTCTGCGCACTATGCAAAAGACAGGAATATTTCCGCATTGGACGACGCAGGCCATCAATGCGGTGACGCAAGCAAATCTGCCCGTGGAAGATAAGCGTCGCCGCATCGCCTGGTTGTTCCGCGATGCAACGCTACTCAAGCGCGCTCTGCTTGGAGGCGGTTTTAGCTCCGAAGTACAAAGCGGATTGGTCACCTGGCTACCACGCGAGGATTGGCTGCCGCTGATTAAGGCCCTCAAGGACCGGAATGGGAATCTGGAGAGTCTACGTAGTGAAGCGGATCGCCAAGGTAAAAAACTCCTCTCCTGCCGTTTCTCCACCGCCCTGCAGCGCGTGTGCAGCAACGCGGAGCGCTGAACGATGCGCAGCAGTATCTCGCCCGACGGATTCCTACCTCCAGGCTAACAGGATCTTTAAGCACGTCTTGGAGGACATCAGGCGCGTGACCAGCCACCCTTGATTTGCTGCGAAGGTCCTGGCTTCGGCACATTGCGCGTCCATGAGTGAGTGTTCATCGACTATTGACTCAAACCAGCCTTGTTCAGCCAAGAAGGTGATCGAGTAACGGCTATCGAGGAAATGCACGAATGGCTGTTCTTGACCGAGGCAGTGTAAAAACGCAGAATAATTTCGTCCAAAGAAAAATCAACTTCTCAAACTGACCGCTATACGATTTTCTCGGCCTCGGTAACGGTGTCCTTATCCACGGATTTTTGTCAGATTTACGTTTTTACACAGCCTGGGCCATGGCCAGCCACTGGCTTTTATTCTCCATTACGGTCATTGATTTCGTGCGATGCTCCGAAGCGGCGATTGCGCCGACGGTACCCGAATCTCTTATCTGAACGGCTGCAGTGGGTCGCTCGCATGTTGGCAATGGCTGGCCAGAAAAGGGGACTCAAACTCGCTGCTAACCGGCAGAGCTACTCCTCTCCGTAATTGAACTTTCGCAGGGCGATTGACTCTTCAGCCCGTGCCCTCTCGCTGTCTCGCATGACCTCAAGCTCCGAGATATACTTAACGGCAAAGGTTCGAATACGGTCATCTGGATCTTGGAGCCAGTCCAGCACCTCAAGGCGTTTTCTTTCGTACGCTTCGGCCATCCCATACTCTCCTGAGACAACGCCGGTGCTCTGAAGGGCGATCTCGACCTCTGTGACGAGTGGACTGCCCGGAGGCAAACGCTTGATGAGCTCCCTGGCCACTGGATGAATGAACACCTCTCCGCTGTAAGCACGCAGTACACCGGCCACGAACTCCAACTCTGCATCGCCGCCCTCGTGAACCAATCGCACCAGTGCTCCCTGAAAGGGTTCTGGGAATTTCGGGAATATGACTTGGAGGAGTTTTGCGCCCTTGAACTCAAAGAGTAAGGAGTCCTTGCGATAGCAATCCAAAACCTTCTGGACCACCATCTTGGGGTCACTGGCCAGCGCATCTTGAAGCGTATGGAACTGGAAGGGCAATTCCTCGTACTCCACTCCTTCCTTTAAGGCTAACGCTGGGGAGTGTTCGTCAGGTTCGTAAAGCCGCGCGCAGAGGAACTCCACTACATCGCGCGGCTCGCGTTCCGCAATCACGGCCAGCACCTCCTCGGCTCGGTAGTCGATTTGAGGAAGGAGGCGTAGGTTCCTCAACACTTCACTGCGCTCCTTTGGCAAGAGCTCCGCGACCATCTCTTTTGCTTCCTTCTGGAACCAGATCTCCCTGACCCAGTTCGCATCTTTAAGCTCGGTAAGGCGAGACAAGGCCCGCAAGAATAGCGCCTTGAGCTCGCTGCGGACTTCGCCCATTGCTGACCTAGCGATGGCAACGGAGGCGACCTGGCGAAGGACAAAGACGTCCTTGAGCTCAGTCGCCTTGTCGAGCAGTTTTCCCAGGAGTTCAACATCGACATGCTTGGTCGACAAGAAGAGTTTGGCGCACGCGTAGAGGAAAGTAGTCTCTTCTGGGCGCGCCTCTTGCACCCATCTCTGTATTAGCGGCAGTAGTTCATCTCGCTTCTCGCTATCCCAAAGGCCACGAAGAATCGGTATCAGGAACTTCGATAGCTGCTCGGAATCCTTGGTGAGCAAGTCGAGTGCGAAAACCGGATAAGAACCCGCCACCTCCGCGAGGAACTCGTAGAAGACTGGAAAGGTTGCCATGTCGTTGGACTCAGTCTTGGCGAAAGTGAGGATCCTGCGACGCCATACGTCCAAGCCCTCATCTGCGATCCGAGACGCAATTACACGCGCCTCCTTCACTCTGGAATCCTGAGACCCAAGTGCAAAGGACTCGTCACGCTTGGGCTTCGACCAATCTCCGAAGATGCCCTCGAATCCTATGAGCGTCTTGTAGATTGCGTACTCTTCGTTAGCGTCAATGACTGCCTTCACCTCAAGCGCTGCTGCCCTCACATGCTCAGATGGACTGTGATAGTGAATCCAGTAACTGTCATGTTCGAGCCTCTGCACTATCTGAAGGTCTTCGTCTTTGACAATGTAAGCAAAGAAGGCCAACACCTCCTGCGCATTCGCGGAGATCATGTCCGCATATGCCTTGTCCATAGGTCCCGTACTCTGAGCTTGTGCGGCAGTGTTCAGCGCCCTGATAATGGATAGTTTCTGCGACTTGGTCTCAACAAGGCCATAGAGCTTCTTCAGTAGGGCAATGCTCCTTTGTCGGGAAGACAAGACGCCTTCATCAGCCGGCGTCGCGGCCCGTGACAGAGTCACCGCTGTCGACGACCACCTGGCTGACTCCATCGACGTAGATAACATCCCCTCCAACAGAGTGAGCACTCCTCGGAAGTAGGTCTTCAGCTCCTCGTCAGTCTTCTTCTCCAGGGTGTCGATGACCGCCAACTGAGGTTCCGCTCCAATACCCCGGCCTCCCTCGGTCCCCTGACCGTAGTAGACCGACAGATTGTACTTTGCCAGGCCGCTCAACGCCGACGTGGCTTCCTTACGCACGGACTCCTCGGCTTGCGCCGAAGCCCAGAGTAAGACGTCGACGACAGCAGGCGTCTCCAGGTAGCGCAGCCCTGACAGCACTTCAATACCTTTGGACATCAGCGTGAATGCATTGCGGTACTTCGACAACGCCTCGGCCAGAGCTCCATACTCACCAGAGTGTACAATACGCCTGCCCCCAACCGAGCGAATGAAGTTGTCTATGGCAGCGACTGCTTCCTTGCTCCGCCGAAATCCCACCGCACCCAGCACTTCGATGCTGAACTCCAAGGCTTCGTACTCAGTTCCCTCTGCCAGATTCGAGAATGCCTGCTCGCACGCACGGCGGATGGCCTCGTCAGCGGCAGACGTGCTTGATTGGGCCAGGCGCCCTAAGACTTTGATGCGGGTTGCGGAATCCACTTCGTCAGTCCCCCAGCCCAGTGAGCTCGATCATCTCACGCTCTACCAACTGTGCTGCCAAATCGGCCTGGCGCCCCTGTACAGCGAGATAGTTGTGGCCGGTATCTCTTATCAATCCCGCCAGAGCTAAGCGCTCAAGCGCATTCCTTGCTCCCGCCTCAGTTGGGACGCCCGATTGCATGAGCAAGCCAATGACGGTCTGCTTTTTCGTGCGCCCCATATAGCTGACGAACCCTAGCGCCTTGACGTCGAGCAGCGCGAAAGGTTTCATTTGTGCCGCTAACAGCTCCTCGAGCTCGCCGTCCGCGACGACCACGGGCTGAGGGGCTTCCTCTGCGGGGTTCTTTGGCAGCACGGGCGCAAACCGCTCCGACTGCATGTATGCCTGGATGATCGGATGGTCGTCCACGGGCAGATCGCCGGCAACCGAAGCAGCGATGTCAGCAAATCGCTCCTTCAACGCGTCGACCAGCGGCATCAACGTCGGGTTCTTTGTGGTGCTATATGCCGTCAGCAACAGGCCCTTGTCTCCAGCTTCCTTCTCGAGATAGGGGGCGAGAATCTGTCCATCGAAGAAGGCCGCCTCGTCACGAGAAAGCAGTATCACTTCGGACCCTTCCGGTAGGGTGAGTAGGCTCTCCCATATCAGGCAGTCCTTGTAGCCGTGGTCCGTCTTGGAGGTCGGTCGGACGCCATTGATCGAGCGGTCGGCCGCAGCAACTTTGAGATCTGGGGTTGTCGGAATGGCATGAATGATGTCTTCGAGCTGCGCCAAGATATCCAGCGCCTGAGCTTCGCCGAACTGAGGTTTGGGGAGGAGGCCGCTGAGGTCATTTCCACAGAACGTCTTCAGCTTGTCCAACTCCTTCGCTGCCTTTTGGAGAGCGTCATCTCCAGCCTGGATGAATTGGTTGATGTATTCCATCCGGAGCACTTCGGGGAGCAACAGCTTGGCTTTCTTGGCCCGCAGCAAGGCGACAAGGAGCGGCCCCCCTTTCTTTCGAAATAGGTGCGCATCGCGAACTGCCGCGTTGGTATCGCACAAGACGTAGAGCTGCCTGTTATCTGTCATAGCCAACTATCATGTCACAAACACCTATCTTTGGCGCCACTGCGCACTCCTCCTAGGCATTTGCCTTGGTTTGGTCATGCTGAATGGCAACCGTGGTCCTACCCTAAAGCGGACCACGGTAAGCATCAGCACCTGGCCGACAGTTCCCATTGGTATTCTAAGCCGGAATGACCGTTGACAATACACAACTGCCGCTCAGCTGGGAATATTTACTTCGCATCACGAACAGCCGCTTTCGCTTTTCGTCGATGACGGTTCAGGGTCTGAAGCAGCCGAGTAACTGAGGATGTTCGACCTACCGCTATTGGCCGGGTGCAGGCCTACCGCACAGGTAGCAAGCAGGAACGTCCCCCACCACGACTCTAAGGTGGCATAAGTGACGGCCCACCAGCCCAAATAGCTCGCAATCAGCAGCAGAAAAAATGAAATCAATTTGATCATTTCGTATGATATTTGTTTGTGCCGTACACAATCGAAATCGCGTCCAGTGTATGTCTCCGACTGTCTGTTTCTGGCCGATTGCAGGCAAATCGTGAATACCGTCTAGGGAATCGATATGAGCGGCCCGACTTCCACCATCCTGTTGTTCATCCATGCGTCTCGTGCAATTTTAAGAACCTCAAATGGTTTCTCAACGCATCGAAATTGAAGGCGAGGATTCGTCGCTCCCAGATACCGCTAGGTCGGAATCACCATTTACCCCGGAACTGTTTCTACTATGACGGTCCCTTAATCAGGCCGATTCCGCAAGTATCAGCTCGATTTTTGAGCCGATACTGCGAGACTGAGGCGGTTTTAGAATAAACCGTCAACCCGATAACTTAACGCCTAGTGTCAGCCATCGCCTAGTAATTTTTTTGTGTCTGAGCGACGCCGAACGTCGAAGGTCTGTGCGCGCGCACATCGCCACGTACAAGTGTCCGAAGTTCATTCTCTTCAGCGATTGGCTACCGCGAACGGCCACCAGAAACGTGCAACGTGTCGATGTCCGTCGAGCGGTGCCCCGCGCGCGTTTAAAATGGTGTCGGGTGTACCTAATTGGGTGAAGCGATTAAGGATTTCCTGGCTTAAATTTAAAAAAACACGACAAACTGAGGCATTTAGTGCAAAAAACGCGACAAATTAGAGCGCGGGTCAAAGTTAATATCAAAAAAACGACACAGGGTACGCCTGGAGTCGTTCTTAAAATGAAATCCGTGACCGTAAAGATCGCTCTCCGAATGCCCACGGGAGCAAGCGCGCGATGTTAAGAGCGTCATCGAGCGCCCGATGGTGTGCGCCTTCGAGCTTCAATCCAGCCAGATCGCACGCCTTTGCCATACCCACCTCTTTTCCGATTCGCTGCGCTTTGGCGAAAAGTCGTTTAAGGTTTTGGTGCGGCAATTCAATGGGTTCGACGATACCGTGCAACGCGCTATCGCGCTCAATTTGCCGGCGATCGTAGGCACCCCAACTGCACCACGTCGAGGTAGCCGTTCGATGCTGATCGACGAAACAACGCAACAACTCGGCGGCTTTATCGAACGACGGGGCAACATCTACATCGCTCTGCTGGATACCGGTTAGGCTTGTGCAGAATGGAGTGAGTCGACGGCATACTATAGGTTGGACAAACGACTGGAAGCGATCAATCACGATTCCATCGCCATCGACCCAACACGCACCGATCTCAATCGTTTCCATTTTTTCTGCTGCAATCGCCCCATCGTCGGAACAAGTCGCTTCGAGATCAACGACCAGAATATTTTTCATAGTTGGCTCGCGGTGCTTGACCATACTGTCCGTTGTTCTGACAATTCAATTTTGACGTCGCCGATGGTCGCATCCACGTAATGTGCGTCATTTGAGCATTTGCACATGTAGTGCTTACGGCCCTCATTGCTAATTCCTTGGATGATTTCCACGACCGAGCTGATTTTGTACTCGGCATTGGCCGACCGACTCGTTTGAAGGCTTATATGCACTTTGATCACGTCATCACGCCGAATAAGCTGTAGCACATTCTCAATGTCATCGACGATAAAGCGCGACCAGGACTGGCCGATTTGATGCTTGTCTCGAAAGACAATATCCACATGAAAAAGGGCGACGTTCAGAGAAATTTCAACGCATGCATACTGACGCTGACCCGGTTGCCTTAAAAAGGAACCAAGCATTTTGCCATCGTAAGAGTACTCCCAAATTTCGTCGGTCTGTAACATCAAACATCTTCTTTTTTAGGATCAAAAATATCCAGCAAAGTTCGTAGGAACTAAGCCGGCACAAAAATAATGGCCTACATCAATCCAGAACTGTTTCTTGCATCGCATGTCGCGGCCACCAAGGAGAAACAGCCACCAATCCTCAGTCACCTAAAAGAATCCAATGGATTGTGATCGAACGCTTTTAGCGCGACGTCGATCAAAATCGGAAACCAGCAATTCGTTCCGATTATCACCTGCAGCACTACCCAGTGCATCAAACAAGAGCTTGCGTACTTCACGCGGCGACGCACTCGCGATTTCGTCGAGCGTATCGTCCGAAAGCGTCTTTGAAAAAAACTTGCCCCATTCCTCGTGTTCTAGCAACGAGCAGTAGATATTTTTTGCAATGTCGCGTGCTTGCAATCGCGTCGGTGGCGGAATCGTGAATACTGTAAAGCGCGACAGAAGTGGCAGCTCAATCTCGGCAGCGTTATTGGCGGTCGCGATCCAGATAATGTGCGATAAATCCATAGGGATCGAAATCGCTTCGTCCTTAAATCTTTTTGCGGTATCGCGTTCCAGCAACGTATAAAGATGGCCGCGCGGGTCGTGAGACATTCCGGACGGCACTTTGTCGATTTCATCAAGAAGGCAAACAGGATTAATGATGTCTTTCAGCGCAATTTCGTTGAACAAAAGCCCGGGGCGCCCATTGGCCCAAGACATGTCACTGCCGCCGATTGCGAATCCCGCGGACAAACTATTCATACGAATTTCAAAAAAATGGGTTTTGACAGTCTCTGCTAATGCTTTAACAAACGCCGTTTTCCCGATGCCTGGCTCACCTAGCAAGAGCATCGGCGGCCACTGTGCAATTGAGTTGCCTGCGAGTCGTGCAAGTGCTGCTCTTCGTGCGACCGTATCTATCACCTCGGAAAAATTTGGGAAGCATGCCCGCAAATTGTTAAGGGCTTTCACGTCGGGGGCTGAAGCGAATTTTCTGTCAGGCCCTAAGCTCCCCAATTGATCCAAGTTTCGTTGAAGGATCACTCTGACATCGCTTGGCTGCAGATGTACCTGGTCGCGCATATTCTCAAAATCCACCGGATTATAAAGTTGGAGAAGACCAGCATCCGTTGATTTCAGACTGGGCTCTTTAGCCTTTCCAACTTGAAAACCATAGAGATCAACGCCCCAGTCCCACTTTTTCGCAGGTGCTGCAGAATACATATGGCCGGCGTCAATCAACTCCCGCCTAAATTCCGGAAATGTCACGATTTTGGGCGGTTTGACGGCAGGTATCGGCGGCCCGTGCTTAGAAATATGCGCCGACGTTTCGTAAACATCCAAACACAGCACGATTAATTCGACTTGGGTCGACATCGCTGGCGACGCGACTTTGGAATCGACGAGAGCGTCATGGTTTGCCAGGAGCACATAGATTGCAGCGCGTCGGTCATCAAATGTACCGCTATACTCCTCGCCAATAATTTCTACCTGATCAAAGTTATCTAAAACAAATTCTCTGATTCTCGCGAACGCAAGAAAGTCAATACGCCCAAGCGTCGAAAGGTCTAAGTAAAACTTCGATCGCGGATGGCGAATCAACAAAAACAGATGGTCTTCGTTCGCTAGCATGCGAAGGATATCTACATCTTGAATAACGATTGCGATTTTTGATTTCATTTATTGAGATGTTCATTACAACGAAAATGTTTCGTTTTTGAGGTCGTTGCAACGATCCAAATAAATTGAATGCTCGGATCTCACAGCGTCGTTCTTATTTGATGCCCCACATTTTGTCATTCACGTAGGCTGATTAGTTCGCTCGTCTATGAGATCGCTGATAAACTATTTTTTGAATTCTCGCTGCTCTATTAAATAACTGTTTGAGTGAAAACCTAAACATCCCCACATCGCTGACGGCATTTTTCGTCCGGAATTGGGGGGGGGGGAAATGCAATTACGTTTTCAAACAATGATAAATCAATAGAGCTCATTTGTCACTCATAGTACGTGTACTTATAAGACGTGTACTTATAGAGCGTGGCTATATATAGGTCGAAACCATAAGCTCAGCCCGTTGAACAAAAAATAATTTCCCATGGAATACGACCCACTTCAGCTATTTGGACAACAGCTCATCAAGCTTCGTAAGGCACGCGGCTGGTCGCAGGAAAAATTGGCATTGGAAAGTGGGCTTGCTCGATCTTACATAGGCGGAATTGAGCGAGGACAACGCAATCTGGCACTACTTAATATTTGCGTCCTCGCGAATACTCTCGATGTAGCCCCTAAAGAAATGCTCAATTTTTTTGAATAGGGGCATGGTTCTATATCAAGCACGAACAAAATACGAATAGCGCAAGCGAGCAATGCAGATCGCTGTCAAAACTAATTGCAATTGACATATATCGCTTAGAAACTACGCCCCCCGTTCCCAAGGGGGTTTTGCCGCGTAGTAGCTAAAAGTTTGTTGGGTGAGATGTAACCTGAGCTATGGACAAATTTGTGCCGAATTTCACAAAAAATTGGCAGTTTCCATGGACACTCGCCAATTGCCTGAACCCCTAATATCTATGCGGCGTCCCGAGCATGTCCATACGACGCCAACTAACCGGTGTCGCATGGATTGGCGTTGCCGTGGGGACGTTTCAAACGCACGGTCAGTTGCCAGCGCGCACCTGCCTGAATCGGGGTCTTGGCCCGGGTCTGAGCCGAAAGCTGCTGGCCCGTTGTCTGATACCAGCCCAGCGCCAGACGCCCGGGAACGACGGGTGATTCGCCATCCTGATCCAGCACTTTTTCCACTGCAAAAGTAAAACGAACACCGGTCTCGAAATAGGCCGGTAAGCTGTCGACCGTGCCGATCACGGTGATGTCGCGCCCCTCCCACTCCGGCGCTAACTCATGCTGCAAATAATAATGGGCAAACAGTCCAGCCCAGGCAATGCCGAACAAGGCGCCTGCCAGCAGGTTTGCGACAGATTTGAGATGGGGATAAGGGATCTTGTATGAGATCTTGCAAGCGGCTGCAGCGGACAATACCGCCAGCGCCAGCAAACAGCAAAGCAGCCAAACCGCAGGCAATGCCGCCATAGTTTGCAAAAAGACAACACCAAGGGCAAAACCGATGACAGCGCTGCGCATGCTCGCCGCCGCCTGCTTGCGTTACTTAGCCAGCGCCGCCAGACGCGGTAAAGCTGCGCGGGCATTGGCGGCAGTTGCCTGCGCAAGTTCATCTGGCGCAATTCCGCGCAACTCAGCCAGCACGGAGCCGATACGGGGAATTTCCTGCGGCTGGTTGATGTGCGGATGCAGCCAGGAAGGCGACATATCGGGCGCATCGGTCTCCAGCACCAGCGCCGCCAATGGCAATTCAACCGCCAGCCGGCGGATTTGCAGCGCCCGCGTAAACGTCATCGCACCGCCGAAACCGAGCCGGAAGCCCAAGCCGATGAACGCTTGCGCTTGCTGGAAACTGCCGTTGAACGCATGCGCTATGCCGCCCGGCACTTTGATCCGGCGCAAATGCTTGAGCAGGATGTCTTGCGAGCGCCGCACATGCAGCAACACCGGCAAATCGAATTCGCGCGCCAGTTTCAACTGCTCGACGTAAAAGTGCTCCTGCTTGTCACGCATGGGGCCGCTCCCCAGGCCGGGGACAAAAAAATCGAGGCCGATTTCGCCGATCGCTACAAAACGCGAATCGGCCAGCGCGCTGGTGATCGCCGCGCGCAACGCCAGCAAATCGGCTTCATCGGCCTGCGGCACGTACATAGGATGTATGCCCAGCGCATAAGCGCAATTCGGCAGTTTGGCGGCGAGCGCCCTGACCGTCGCGAAATTGGCGCGTTCCACCGCCGGAATCACAATCCAACTGACGTTCTGCTGCGCCGCCGCTGCCGCGATCAGCGCCTGTTCGCCGCCGAATTCAGCGGCGTCGAGATGGCAGTGAGTGTCTATCCACATTGGAGGTCTTTTCAAAAAAGGAGAAGCGCGGCTTGATAGGTTGTCATCCTAGCACGCACTGAGAATGCCTTGCATAAGCATCCTCCATAAACAATCCCATCGCTCCGGCCCAGAGCCTGATAACATAATGCCAAAAAGTATTTGTCAGAAAGCACCATAGATGTCCATACCGTCAATCCCGTTCGACCAGCGCGAATTCCGCAATGCCCTGGGCACCTTCACCACCGGCGTTACCATCATCACCGCTTGCCAGGCCGACGGCAAACTGGTTGGCGTCACCGCCAACAGCTTCAATTCGGTCTCACTCGATCCGCCGCTGGTATTGTGGAGCTTGTCGAAATCGTCCAACAGCCTGGCGGCTTTCGAAGCCGCCGAATATTGGGCGGTACATATCCTGTCGCACGATCAGGACCAGCTAGCCACCCATTTCAGCAAACGAGCCCACGACAAATTCGCCGGCCTCAAGCTGGAAGCCGGCATGGGCGGCGCGCCGCTGCTGACCGGCTGCACCACCCGCATGCAGTGCAAGACCGCCTATCGCTACGATGGCGGCGACCATATCATCATGGTCGGCGAAGTCATGCATTTTGAACATTCCGATATCGCGCCCCTGGTTTACCAGCGCGGCAACTACGCCATCGCCACCCGCAAGGAACTGGCCGATGAAGCGGAAGCCTTGATCAAGGCCACCGCCGCCTCCGACAGTTTCGATGAAAATTCGATGAGCTATCTGCTCGGCAGCGCCTATTTTCATTTATACGGAAAGCTGCGCGAATTCGGCGCCCTGCAAGGTTTGAACGATGCCGAGTTTTTCGTGCTGAACACCCTGGCCGCACGCAACGGCCGCAGCCTGGCCGAGTTGAACCGTCTATTCGTCTACGCCGGCCACACGCCGCTGATGAATGTGCTGGACGACATGACCGCGCGCGGCTTGCTGCAAGTGGTGGTGGATCAGGGCGAGCGCAACGAGCGCGGCCTGTTTTACCTGACCAGCATCGGTCACGAACTGGCGCAAAAAATCGCCAGTGCCGGCAGGCAAACCGAACAGGCTTTGCTGAACAGCCTGGGCGCAGTCGACACCGTCGCCTTGCGTACCCTGCTGCGGCGTTTCATCACACTCACCGATGAAGGCAAGCTGCCGGGCGAATGAGCTGTGAACCTAGGGCGGCAATGTACTACACTGAAATTACTACACTGAATTTCTACCCATGATGGATTGCCGACAGCGCCAATGAACATCCGTTTCCTCGAAACCTTCGTCTGGCTGGCGAAGTTGAAAAACTTCCGGCTGACGGCGGAAAAACTGCACACCACCCAAGCCGCGGTATCGAGCCGCATCGCCACGTTGGAGCAGGATTTCGGCGTGCGCCTGTTCGATCGCGGCGCGCGTGAAGTGGCGCTCACCACCGATGGCAGCAAAGCCTTGGTCTACGCCGAGCGGATCGTCAAGCTGATGCGTGAAATGAAGGATGACATGTCGGCGCGGGATAACTATTCGGGCGTGCTGCGCATAGGCGTGATCGAATCGATCGTGCATAGCTGGTTCCCGGATCTGATCGGCCGCATCCACAAACTGTTTCCGCAACTGGAAATCGAAATTGCCAGCGACACTACTATCCATCTGCGCGAGCAGTTCAGCAAAGGCGATCTCGATCTGGTGCTGCAGGCAGAGCCGGTGATCGCGCCCAACATCCGCAATCTCAAACTGTGCGAACTGCCGATGCGCTGGGTTGGCAGCAGCAAGCTGGAGATCGGCAATGAAACCCTGAGCCTGTCCGATCTGGCGGCCTTCCCGCTGGTCAGCTTCGCCCGCAATTCCGGCCCCCACACCATCATCGAGCAACTGTTTTCCAATAGCGAACGCGGCTCGCTGCACATTAATTGCATTACCTCGGTGGCAACCATGATACGGCTGGTCAGCGATGGTTTCGGCGTCGCTGCGGTGCCGCCGGCCATCATCCAGCGCGAGCTGAACGACGGCAGCCTGCAGCTGCTGCGGGTCGACGCCGATTTCCCGGCCCTGCTGCTGATGGCCTCGTTTCGCAACGATCCGGAAAACGCCTTGACCGAAACAATTGCCAGCATCGCTCAGGAAACCGCCTCAGAATTCGCACTGAATTGGGGCCCGGAAATCGCCAGGCTGCCGTCCGGCCCGCTGGAACTGCCTTTCCCGCCTGTCTAAACCGACAACGCACTATCAGGGTGCGGCGTTCTCTATAACGCCTCGCTTTTGCTCATAAGATTTTCCAATCAATTGCGCTGACAATTTCTTGTTGGACAGCCGCGCATTGGCTACGCATACTCGATTCATCCGGTTTCGGGATGCAGCGCCGCCACAAGCGGCCCGGCAGCAGCCTTCCGGTCAAACTTCCCGGCGACGGCCGTCATCGAAACGCCGCGCCATCCTTCGCCTTCGATATGTCCATTTCGACATTCTTCGTTGCGGAGCAGAATCTATTACATGCAAGGTGACATCACATGAGCAACGCCATGAGCAACACCATCAGCAGCGCCGACACATTGGAAGATACCTACAGGAAAATCGCCTGGCGGTTGATCCCCTTCCTGGTTTTCCTGTTCGTGCTGGCCTGGATCGACCGGGTCAACGTCGGCTTTGCCAAACTGCAAATGTTGCAGGACCTGCAATTCAGCGAAGCCATCTACGGCCTAGGCGCCGGCATCTTTTTTATCGGCTATTTCCTGTTTGAAGTCCCTAGCAATCTGTTGCTGGAAAAAATCGGCGCCCGCAAAACCCTGGCCCGCATCACCATCCTCTGGGGCCTGACCTCGATGGCGATGGTGTATGTCAAGACGCCGACTACGTTTTATGTGATCCGCTTTTTCCTGGGCGTGTTCGAAGCCGGTTTTTTCCCTGGCGTGGTGCTGTACCTGACCTACTGGTTCCCAGCCGCACGGCGGGCGCGCGTCAACGGCTTGTTCATGACCTCGTTCGCCATCGCCGGTGTAGTCGGCGGGCCGATTGCCGGTTTCATCATGAGCCGCATGGATGGCGTCGGCCATTACGCCAACTGGCAATGGCTGTTTTTGCTGGAAGGCATACCGTCGGTGCTGGCCGGCGTCATGGTGCTGCTGTACCTACCGGAAAAGCCGCGCAACGCTAAATGGCTGAGCCCTGCTGAACAACAGGCGGTAAGCATTGCACTGGCTAGCGAAAACCATGATCACAAACACGCCTCGCTACGCGACGCCTGCCGCAACTACCGGGTCTGGATCTGCGCAGCTGTGTATTTCTGCGTGGTCAGCGGCAATGCCACGATCGCCTTCTGGTCGCCGTCCATCATCAAGGAAATCGGCGT
>Ga0207142_1039_pt2 | contig 26122 bp, 10 predicted proteins | sample Alteio_BWMinHeat_2_FD_153561 | JGI IMG/M metagenome (GOLD analysis project Ga0207142, IMG submission 153561) | Enriched cells from forest soil in Barre Woods Harvard Forest LTER site, Petersham, Massachusetts, United States -... | ecosystem: Environmental > Terrestrial > Soil > Temperate forest >... | reverse complement strand
TAGCACCCGGGCTGGTTATCACCTCAATACTCTTTATCTGGCTGGCCGGTATGGATTGCAGCGCATCACTCAAGCTCGCCCCAAATATGCTCGATGGCTTACCATTTATCAAAAACTTTATGTTCGCATTCCCCTGTAGCTCCACATTGCCATCAATATCAACACTTACCTGTGGCACCTTCTTCAATATATCAATAGCAGCTCCGCCCTGTGCGCTTAGGTCATTGGCCGGGTTGTACACCATTTTATCTATCTTATTTTCAACTACGGGCTTTTTGGCTATAATAACCACGTCCTGTAATTGGTTTTGGGCAGGTGCCAGGAACACATTACCCAAAACTGCATTCGGTACAGCCTGGCTAATAATAACATGCTCAAATATTTTTTCTGTATAGCCTATAAAATCAATCTTTACTATGTAATCACCTTCGCTAAGCTGGCCTATGGTAAAATTGCCTTTTTCATCGGTAACTACACCATTAAACGGGCTTGCGCTGCCCTGCTTAAAAATACTTACTGTTGCATAATCAACAGCTTTTTTAGTCGATGCATCAGTTACCTTACCGCTAACTTTTCCTTTAACATTATTTTGCGCATGTGCACTTATACAAAAAACAACAAGCAAAAACAGGCTAACAATCTTCCTCATTTACAATTATATTTTTTTAGAATTTGCCGCAAAGGTGCAATTATAAAGCTGTAATAAATCTGTTTTATTGCTTATATAATGTATATGTTACAATTAAATGAGGTTATAATTACTTTATATGACGCGCTCGCCTGTTGTATAGCTAAATCGTTACAAAAAAAAGCCACCCCAACCGGGGTGGCTCACTATATATATTTTAATCAGAGGGCTTATTTGGTGGCTCCCACAAGTGCCAGGGTATCATAGTATGATAATTCCGAGGTGATTTTACCGGCTTTATTAAAGCTGTCAAATACCACCTCTTCAAAGGTAACTTTCTTTTGCGTTTTCTTATTTACCGTCGTAACCTCCCACCATGATTGTACAGTGAATGGCGAACTGGTATATTCCAACCCGTCCGGGTAGCCGATCTGTTTCATGGAAACAATATCCCAATTAGTTAAAATGTCGTGCCATGTAGCTTTAGCCTGTGCTAAATTCGACGGCTTCATCGGGTTAGTTGCGTCTATAAATCGCGCCGTATCAGCATAAAATCTGGCTACAGCTACAGTATCGCCCTTGGCAAACAAAGTATTTAATTGTAGTACAGCAGTAATATAGGGGTGCTGTTTATAAATAGTACCGTTTTTTACCACACCTTGCGAAAAGGCAGAAGTCGATAGGGCCAACAGCCCGATTATGAGTAATTTTTTCATTCTATTTAGGATTTTATCAGTAATTAAACAATATGAAATAATATTTTTTAAATAATTGATTATCAATATAATGCAATATTAATCTTTGCTTATTATTTCTATATTGAACAATAACGGTTACAAAAAAAATTTACGCGTTGCGTTATCTTATGCCGACTTTAACGTAAAAACAGTAGGAAAAGTTAAGTATAAGTAATTAAAAATTATCCTAAATGCAGAAAGGTCTTTCCTGCTAAAAAAAGTGTTGATATCTCTACAACGCAAAAAATGAAGAACTGGCCACAGGATAACGCCCCCATGTTAACAATTAAAATAAAAAAAAATACCCGCACGTTTCACCCCAATTTCCGATATTTGGGTATCTGATAACACCCCATAACATGCGTTATTTTCTCTGTTTTATATTTCCACCGGCAGCTGTATTAACCACAGGCCGTATAGGTTCATTTATTTTAAGTATCATACTAACCGTATGCTTTTGGGTCCCTGGTGTTATCTATGCCATACTGGTAACAAATGACTATTATGCAGCCAGGCGAAACAAACAAGTGATAAGGGCCATCAGATCTAAAAAATAAAAATATACCCGGTATATTTTTACTGCGAATGCCTACAGATCATATTTTCCAAAAAATAAATCACTTATAGTTATTCACAACTGTAGCCTAAAATAGCAGATTTCCTATTTTAACCAATTCTATAGCTAAATGTTGCAAAGGGCAAATATTAAATAGTTAATTTCGTATTATTTAATACTAATTCTCTTTGATTAATATATTAATTTATAATTAATACACCTTTAAAACTTAAATTAAAATATTAACAGTCAATAGGTTACCCTTTTTATTATTGTTGATAAAAAATACTCAAAAGCGGGTAACCTTTTTTCATATTGCCCGTAAAATAATGTTGTAACAAGTATTTATGGTTTGGGGCGATAAAAATTTTACCTCATTTCGATAAATTCGATGTTCCCCTAATTGATTAAAAATTTAGACTATTGAAAACACCCTTACTCAAAGTGTTCCTGGTTAGCTGTGTGCTTTTTCTTGGGATAAAAAACGCCGAAGCCGCTTCAAAAATTATTACCGTAAACGCTTTACCGGTAGCCGATCTATACAACATATCTGGCGCAGCCTCACTTAACAGCGATCAAACAAATATCGCTTTAATGGGTTTCCAGTTAAAGAATACCGGTGGTACATCGGGCACTGTAACCGGGTTTACCTTAAGCGGCAACGGCAATAACCTGCAAACCTATTTCCCTGCAGGTTTTAGATTGTATAGCTATACAAGTGCGGTTTTCCCCGGTACAGGCACTGCAACCCTTATACAAACTTACACTTCGCCTAATGCTACAACCAGTACGGTTACATTACCGGCTGCAAACAATGTAACCATAGCCTCGGGCGCCACAGCACCATTATACTATTTTATAGTCGCGAATTTTACCGACAATGTCGTTTCGGCAACTACCGATGACAATCAATTCAGTATAACTGCTGTTACCGTAAGCACCGCCGGTTTTAGCACTGTTGCAGGCAGTGGCCCTGATTATATCATCTCATCACCTGTTACCTTAGGAACAGCCTCAACAACCGGCCTGGCTACCAACCCCTTAAACGCCGACGCTTTAGGCGCTGGTATAATGGGTTTTTCAATAACAACCACGCAGAGTAAAACTTTTACCCAGTTTAACTTAACTGCAAGCCAAAATACAGGCAATTATTTTTCAAATGTTAAATTGTACCGCAGTACCACAAATAGCTTTGCGGCAGCAACCCAGGTTACGGGCATAACTGTTAGCTCCCTGGCCTCAACAACATTAACGCTTTCAGGCTTTTCACAAACTATACCCGCTACCACCTACTATTATTTTGTAGTAGCCGATTTTACAGCCCCTGTCACCGGCGGCACTTTCCAGCTTAGCATTAATAGCGCGGTGGCAACATCTACTTATACCAATGGTGCTACAATAAGCGGCACCAACTATACCGTTTCACCACCGGTTACCATAGGCACAGCTTCCACAACCGGCCTGGCTACCAGCCCCCTAAACGCCGATGCATTAGGTACTGGTATAATGGGTTTTTCAATAACAACCACGCAGAGTAAAACTTTTACCCAATTTAACTTAACTGCAAGCCAAAACACAGGCAATTATTTTTCAAATGTTAAATTGTACCGCAGTACCACAAATAGCTTTGCGGCAGCAACCCAGGTTACGGGTATAACCGTCAGTTCTTTAAGTTCAACTACATTAACGCTTTCGGGCTTTTCACAAACCATACCCGCCACTACTTACTACTACTTTATAGTGGCCGATTTTTCCGCACCTAATACCTCTGGCACATTCCAACTTAGTATTAATAGTGCGGTGGCAACATCTACCTATACTAATGGTGCTACAATAAGCGGCACCAATTATACCGTTTCGTCACCTATCACTTTAGGCACAGCTTCCACAACCGGCATTGCGTCAACTCCTTTATCCACAACACAAACAGGTATGGGCATATTGGGGTTTTCTGTTGCAGTTACAGGTACAAAGGTTATTACACAAGTTAACTTAACCGCAAGCGTGGCAGCATCGTACTTTACAAATTACCAATTATATAGTAGTACAACCAATAGCTTTGCGGCTGCCACTTTGGTAGCAGGTTCAAGTTTTTCAGGCGCGGGCACTACAACACTTACCGCCTCGGGCTTCTCAAAATCGGTAACCAATTCAACCATTTACTTCTTTATAGTTGCCGATTTTACTTCCCCGGCCAGTGCCGGAACATTCCAAATTACTGCAAATAGCGTAGTGGCAACATCCACTTTCACAAATGGCGGCCCTATTGCAAGCACCAGTTACGTGGTTGGGCCAATAACTTATAGTTGGGTAGGTAATACTGCAACTGCCGGTGTCTATTTATGGTCTACTGCTACCAACTGGAGCCCGGCATCCGTTCCTGGCCCAAATGATGATGTACAAATTGGCATATCAGCCTATACCGTAGGTCACGATCCTGTGGTAAACACCCCTGCATTTGCAGGCTCAATTACTTTCGGCGATCATGCCAATAATAACATGAGCCTTACTGTAAACAGCACGCTAACCGTAACCCGCGACATTACCAAAAATAGTGACGCTAATTCCGAAACCGCAACCCTTTCCGGCACAGGTACAATAAACGTTGCTAATATAAATATATCATCTACCGATAATACTAATTCTGGGTTTTTATCAGTAAACTATTATATAGAAGCCATAAGTTCTTCTGTTAATATACTTAATATTTCGGGGAATATTTCATTAACAAGTTATATATATGGCGGTTTTCTGGCATTACTTATTGATGAACCCGAGTTCAACGTAACAGGCGGAACAACAAACCTTACAGGGATTCTGCAAACTAACAATGCAGTGGTAAATTTTGGATTTTTTGGTAGTTACAACTCACTCTCCGCTTTGTCAGTTAGTAGCGGCGCCACGCTGAACGTATACAACTCTACCTTCTTATCGGGCCTGGATAATAACGATGAAAGCGACATCAATTTCAACACAGGCTCAATTGTGCAATATCTGGGCAGTAACCAAACCGTTTACACAAATTCAATTTCTACTGCTAATGCAGGTGCGGGCATAAGTTATTCCAACCTGGTGATAAATGGCACAGGCACAGCTACTACAGCCAGCGGTACGCTAACAGTAAACAATAACTTTACAAATTCATCAAATACCACAGTAGCTACAAATAGTACAATTGTAAGCGTAACCAACCAATTAATACCTACAGCCGGCACACTTACCTGCGGCTCGGCTACACTAACTACCGGCTCAATGCATTTCACCGGCGGTAATTTAACCGCCTCAAGCGGCACAGTAACCTGCACAGGCACCTATACAAATGATGGCGGCTTGTTCAATTGCGGAACGGCAGCCAATGCCAAGATTTATTTCGGCAATACTTATAAAAATAATAGTGGCACATTTACAGCAAATCCCACCAGTACCAGCAGCGTATATTTTACCGGCACAAACCAAACATTACAGGACAATACTACCGCCGGAACAACCTTTAATAACGTAACTTTCAGCGGCAATAACATGGCAATAGCGGTGAGTACCGGAGCAGCCGGCACCGGTAATTTTGCCATAGCAAATACAGGCACACTTACCATGGGCTCCAATGCAAAACTTACCGCAGGGTCGGGAAGCACGGGCGGCGCGGGATATTTAACTTTAATGTCAACCGCCAGTTCAACTGCGTCTGTTGCACAAATACCTACAACATCATCAATAGTTGGTGCTGTAAATGTGCAGCGCTATATAACCGGCGGCACAGGCACACGTGGGTACAGGCTTTTAAGCTCGCCCGTAAATATTAGTACTAATGCGGCCGGGGCAGGTAACCTTAGTCTTGCTTACCTTAATACTAATGCATCATTCGGCGGTGTAACTTATCCTGGCGCACTCACCATGGGCCCCGGTACAGGTTTTACTATAAACGGATCAACCAACCCTATCATATACTTGTATGATGAAACCCGCGCAACCAATAACGTTGGGTTTACAACTGGCAAAAACATTGGTATTTACAATGTAGGGAGCACTACTGTTACCACACTTACCGGTACAACACAGGCTGCTGCAACCATACCGGTAGGCAATAGTTATCTCCTTTATTATGTAGGTAATAATACCAGCACAGTAGTGGCTAGTACACGCGTCCCCGATAATACAATAATTACAGCCACAGGCTATATAAACCAGGGCGGCACATCGGGCAATATACCTGTCAAATTCTGGAAACTGGGTACAACCCCTATTCCATATGATGTTACTGCCGGTACCAGTTATCCGGGCCTTAACCAGGTAGGTAACCCCTTCCCTTGTACGATCAGCCTTAACCAGCTTTCTGCTGATAATACGGCCATAAGTAAAATTTTCTGGGAACTGATCCCTGGGGGAAATTATGTGTCATACAGTGCAGGCACGGGCCACCCGGTTTCAGATACACGGGCCAGCAATTATATAGTAAGCGGGCAGGGTTTCCTTATACAGGCACAAGGCATCGGTGAAACCCTAACTTTTAAAGAAGGTGAAAAAGTATCTCCATACCCTACCGGGTTAGTTAGTCCGTTTACCAGCACCACCAGCACAGCATTGTTAATGAGTTTGCCAACCAAGCCGGGCGCAAATACCGATATAGCCACACAGTCTATCGCCACATCGCCAATTATAGCCTCGGCAATGACACCCCCTGCTACCACTGATTCTGCTGCGCAGGCTTACCTGGCTACCAGGCCCAGCCCATCGCTCATCGGCCTGCATTTACAAATGACTAAGGACAGCCTTAACTATATACAAACGGGTATCTATTTTAATAATAATATCAGCAATGATAACTATTCTCAAAATAACGATGCAATTAATGTTAACGGTTCAAGTGCACAGGTTTTTCTGGCAAGTTATTCAGCTGATAATGTAAGCCTTGGCATTAATCAACTCAGTGATTATACTAAAGGCAAAAGAATAAAATTATACACAGCTTCCGCAAGCACTGGCTTATACACCATTTCGTTGGCTGATATTGCTAATATTGATACCGGCATGTACAATGTTTATCTGATTGATAAAAAAATGACTGATTCTTTGGATATGGTTCGTTATAAATCATATGCCTTCAATATCAATAACAGCGACACTACAACATATGGTGCCAACCGGTTTGTCCTGGCTATAGAACGTAAAACATTGCCGCCATATCAATTAACAAAGTTTGCCGGGCAAAAAGTTAGCACAGGCATACAACTAAACTGGCAAACTATTAATGAAGGCGATTACACCGGCTTCGCATTGCAAAAATTAACCGGCAGCGGTAATTACAGCACATTATACTCGCTGCAAAGCAATAGCGCTGGCAGCTATAACTATATTGATAAACATGTCGTAATAGGTAACAATACATATAGGCTGCAGCAAACAGGAATAAATGGTAATATTACTTATTCATCGCCTGTAACTATAAACTATGATAGTAAATCACCAAATGGCAACATGACCGTATACCCAAATCCATCAAAAAGCATTATTACGGTTAGCCTTGCTTTAAATGCACCCACATCTGATTATATAGCAGATATCTATAATACTTCAGGCACCATTATAGCCCACCAGGTTGTAAAGGCTAATACATGGACCCAGGACATCAGTTCATATAAGCTGGGTGTTTATATTATTGAAGTAAAAACAAATAGCGGAGATTTGGTTGGAAAATCTAAATTTGTAAAAATTAACTAATTTAAATCGAATGTTAAAGTGCGGACGAGGTAATTTCAATTCTATTGTTAAAATTGTATCGTTAATAATTTTATCGGGCAGCATGTTGTTACTGCCCGCTATTTCATTTGCCCAGGGAGGCGATCTGCCTTGCGGAGGTGATGACCCTACCACTTCCAACCCCTGCCCGCTCGACAGTTGGGTTTGGGTTCTGGCATTAATAGCCATGGCTTTTGGTGCAATGTATTTGTCGCGTCGACAAAAAATCACAAAAAACGCATAATTAATTTCTATCTGCTTAGTTTATTTTTGCCCATTGGGTAAGTCAAATAAATTAATTGTTAAATAATTTACATAGTTTGATATTGCACAACTTTAGGGAATATTTCTTTTCCAAAAAATACCTTTACTCCTAATATCTCTATCTTTTTACTAACCTTTTCCTACTTATTGCTCGTAAAAGGTGATTGAAAATTCAATATTACGTTAATATTAATAATATTATTTTTTTAGCGCAACATATGATAGCTAATTAACTGTATAACCCTTAAAAAAATTGAAAGCACTCCTACTAAAAGTTTTATATGTAAGTTTCATACTATTTACTTTTATTACTGCTGCAAAAGCACAGCGCTACACCAGCGACACGTATGGCTATGCATGTTACAATTATTTCGATAATACAAACGTTACCACAACCGTATCGGGTACCACAACAACCACAACAAGCTCGGCATACAGCTTTTCACCCGATCCTACAGTAGCTGCCAACAACACATCGGTTATAGTTTCGTCCGCAGCTAATTTATCGGTCACTACAACTACAGGTGCGGGTCTTCAATCAAAATTCCAGGCAACGCCAAAAAGTATAGCTATTGATAATATAACCGCTTCCGATGCCACAACTTACGCTCCTTTGGATAACAATGATTGGGAATGGTCATTCATATACAAATCAAATTTAACCGGCACTAATTATCCGGCCGCAGTGCCTTCAGGTGCAGCAATTACATCAAGCACAACAAACTCATGGCGGTATTGGCTTCATTCAACTACTGCAACTATTTCAAGTTCTACAAAAGGCTTTTACATCACACAAGGTTCTGATGGCTGTATATATGTAGCTGTACAAAATGGCACCAGCGCAACCACAACGCTTGTAAAATATAATACCGCGCTAACTAACGGTGTATCCTATTGCATCAAAGTGCAACGCTTAAAAGGTGCATACTGGAATTTATATATCGATCCTTATACCACTACAGTAACACAGGCACAGACGCTGCGGGCCTCAACTAATAGTGATAGCCAAAGCATTTCGCTCGCTTACACTAACAGCGTTATTGAAGCCGAAAATGTTTCAGGAAAAGACGGTCTTTTCCAGTTTGATGAAATGCACATGTATACCAGGTACTGCCAGTTTACCGGCATAACCAGCACCGCCAACGGCGTTACACCGGTACCCTTGTATGCAGGCGAAGGCACAGTTATATTATATGGCGAACAAATTCAAATGCGTGGTAATTATGCCCTTGGCGGCCAAATATACATTGGCAAAAACGATGGCGGCTTTCCCGAAGGCGACGTATTCGGAGCAACCCTTTATTATACGCCTAATAGTTATTTCAGTACAGCTTCACCGGCTACTGTTTCCACCTCATCTTTAAGCCTTAGTGGCGGCGGTGTTGGCTCCAGTGGGTCTTCCGCGGCCGCCTCAAACTTATCCGATAATTTTACAAGCTCTGGTAATATTGATGGTAGTTTAACAACCTTAGGCTATTACTTTATAACAACTACAGTAGATCCGCTAGTATTATTCCCCACCTCTACATTTCAGTTCACCGGCAACATACAGGTTTATGATAATGCTAAAAACAATTCTCCCATAGTTTGTACTGGCGTGGCTCCGGCTGTACCAACACTCATAACTTTTGGCTCACTTTTCGACTGGAAAGGCGGAACCGCAACCAGCGGCATTTATTTATGGTCGACCGGGGCAAACTGGGTTGGCGGTGTTGCACCCTCCGGTTCAACCGATATTGCACGCTTTGGTATATACTCAACATCCTACCCTTATAATCAACAGCCTACCATAAAATCCAATGTATCAATTGGTACGGTTATCGTAGGTACCAATATAACAACAAGCGGCGGTGCAAATACAGGTGGAGCGGCTACTTTCAACCTCACATCGGGCACTACCGGCACAACGCTTAGTCTTGGTAGTGGCTTAACCATAAACGCCGGGGCAAACCTGTCATTTAACGGCTTTTCATCTGCTTCCCGCGGCTCAGTTAACTTTACGTCCGGCAGCAATTCATCAATAGCGTCAACAGGTATAATGTCAGCCACTAACAGTACAATAACCAATACCGGCACTTTTACATTATTCTCCGATGCTACAGGCACAGCAACCATTGGGCAGCTTGTAAATTCAACTTTAGGTGGCAACATAAGCGTGCAGCGTTATGTTACCGGCGGCAGTTCAAGCTATAGGGGTTACCGGCTATTCTCATCACCCATTAACGTAAATAACTATACTAACCTTTCAAGTAATCAAGGCTATTTTGGCCTTAGCTATTTAAATTCTTCTTCGGGCACAAATGCCATACTACTGGCAGGGCCTGGTTATTATGGCAGCGGGTTTAATGTGTATAATCCTAACCCATTACTTTATTTGTATGATGAAAGCCGTACCAGCAGTAATGCCTCATATGTTGCAGGTAAAAACGTAGGTATTACTGCATTTACCGGCTCATCAGGTTCTCCGGCTTATAGCGTTACCACTCTTTCGGGTACAACAACCACTTCAGGTGTCAAAATACCAATTGGCAATTCGTTCCTGCTTTATTATGTAGGTAGCGCCAGCAGCTACACTATTAACAGCAGCCGCGTACCCGACGCAGCTACAGTAACAGCTACCGGCTACATCAACCAGGGGGCTGTGCCTGTTTCTTTTTGGAACACCGCCAGCACTCAAATACCCTATCATACCGGCACGGGCGGTAAATTGCCCGGCCTTAACCAGGTAGGCAACCCTTATCCAAGTACAATTTCGCTCGACCAGGTGGCCGCCGACAACCCGGCTATCAGCCCAAAGTTTTGGGAATTGGACGAGCCCGGCGGAACATATATTTCATATAGCGTAGGCGGTGCTACATCAAACACCAGGGCCAGTAAATATATAGTAAGTGGCCAGGGTTTTTTAATACAGGCTTTAGGCACAGGCGAAACAATAACTTTCCAGGAAGACCAAAAAGTGGCCTATCCATCGGGTTTCACAACCTCTTCAACCCCGGGTTCATTGCTGTTAAGCATTCCGCCTTCAACAGCAATAACCAACGCCGATAATGCCCGTTCGTATGCAAGTGCACCCGCACAAGCACCCACAGTGCTTACAGGTTTGCACCTGCAGATCACAAGGGATAGTATTACCGATACGCAAACGGGTATTTATTTCAGCAATAAAAACTCCGACGCCTATAACCAAACCGAAGATGCCATTGATCTTGACGGCACGCACCCACAAGTTTACCTTTCCAGCTATTCATCTGATGGTTCAAGATTATGCATTAACCAGCTCGGCGATTACAGCAAAGGCAAAACCATAAAATTATTTGCAAGCGCCGTAACTTCGGGTCAATACAATCTGTCATTGGCCGATATTGCGAACATTGATACCAATACCTACAATATATTTTTGGTTGATAAAAAAATGAATGATTCATTGGATATGGCCCATTACAAGTCATATGCCTTTAACATAAATACTGCCGATACCACTACTTATGGCGCAAACCGCTTTGTATTGTCTATCCGCCACAGGCCAATGCCCCAATACGCATTGTTGCATTTCTCGGGCGAAAAGGTTAATACAGGCGTGTCTTTATTCTGGCAAACACTAAATGCAGGCAATTACACCGGTTTTGTATTACAAAAACTTGATGGCAATGGAAGCTATAATTCTTTATATACTACTAATAGCGACAGCAGTTCAAATTATATTTATGTTGATCAGCACCCTGTTATCGGCAACAACGTATACCGTTTACAGCAAAGCGATTTTAATGGTAATATCACCTATTCGGCGCCGGTAACTATATTTTATAATGCAACATCGCCCAATGGCAATTTAACCGTATACCCTAACCCGGCGAAAAGCATTATCACCGTAAGCCTTACTACTAACGTAGCAGCAAATTCTGCCGATATTTATAACACTTCAGGTACGCTGATCAAACATGAATCGGTAAACTCCAATACGTTTACCGAGGACATCAGTTCTTATAAACTTGGCATTTATATTATCGAGCTAAAAACCTCAAACGGCGACCTGGCCGGTCAATCCAAATTTGTAAAAGTTAACTAAACCAGGCTTAATCCAACCTGCAGGCTCAAAATAATGGTTTGCATTTGGAAGAATTTGCTATTAACAACGCTTATTTTGCATTGTATAATTATCCTTGATATCTCCAAAAAAACGTATCTATAGTTTACAGATTTTCGTCTCAGGCAATTTTCAATAAGGTATTTCTAATAATTATCCTTATAAAATAAACATTCATAAATAATGGGGTTATAAGCAATAATAAACTAAACAGTAAGAATAAATAAACCAAATTTGGTCAATTATATGATATGAGCGTTTAAAAAACATATAAGCTGAATTTAACATACCAAATATTATAATTGATCATAACAATAAACCCGGGCTTTACAGTTAAAGTGCTGCTAACCAACGTTTAGGCTTTTTCAGGAAAAGTAACAATTTGCTGTACATCAAATAGTTATTGGTTTTGTGGGGATTTGGGTAAGCTTTTCCCCACTTATGCATCATAAAATATTAGCATACTATAAGTAACAAAAAATATTTTACTGCTTATTCACAATAGTTAATACATTAATCCACAATTAATTAAAGAATTTATTTACACTATAACTACCTTACAATCAAATAGTTATAATCAAGTGTGGATAATTTTTTCTTTTTTGTATGACAAATATAATCGATCACTACTTTTTATGTTGCCGCCTTTGCCTCTCATTTAACTAATCCGTAATAAGTTGCACGATTTTAGTATAGCTATTCCTACACTATTGATCCCTAAGATATTGAAAACTTTATTACTTAGATCCGCCCTAATATTTTGCCTGCTTTTTTTAGGTTTAAAAAATGCAGAGGCTTTTAGCACACTTACTGAAACCACGGTTACTGACGGCACCTCGAGCCCTGTATATCAAGGGCAAACAGGTATAGCCATGTTTAGCTTTTCCGTTACGGGTGGTGGAAATAGCGGCACTCCCATTATGTCATCACTTGCATTTACAGGAAGTACGACTATTAGTAACTATTTCTCTAATGCTAAACTTTATGTAAATACAACGGCCAATAACTTCGCGGCTGCAGTGCCTGTTACTACAGGAGCAACAGGTACAATTGCCGGAACTTCATTAACTTTTACAGGCTTGAATGAAAGCATAGCGAGGGGCGATGTAAACTATTATTATTTAGTAGTAGATTTTACCGGTGCCAGCGCGGTTCCGGCAACATTTACTTTTAACATGAATACTACCGGCAACAACCCCGCCGGCATGACCTCATCAAATGCTTTTTCAGTTACTTTAAATGACAGGACCGGTAACCCTTACACATTAAGCGCACGATCGCTTGCTGTGGCTTCAATAACTGCGGGGCTAACCGGTACCACTTTAACTGCCAGCCAAAACAATGTTGCACTGTTTGGTGCATCCTTAACATCAAGCGGTAGTAATTCATTTACTGCGCTTACTTTTACAACAACTTCAACGGCACCTGTAGGTAGCAATATTATCACCTATTTTCCTGCAGTTACACTTTATAGTTCTTCGAGCGCTACTTTTGACGGAACTGCAGCTCCTGTAACAGGAGCAACTTATAGTACACTCAGTGCAACCAGTTTAACTGTTACACTGCCTACAGCAAAAACACTTACAAATGGTGGAGTAACATATTATTATTTAGTAGCTAATTACACTGAGCCAGCAACTACTGCGACATATAAATTCAGTCTTTCAACAGTCACAGGGGCCACCACTACCGGAACTCCTGCCGCTGGCCAGGTTTATACTTTAACCGCCCCTTCACTTGCCGAAGCTCAAATAACAGCGGGCTTGGCACCAACAACGTTAACCGCAAGCCAAAATGCAATTTCAGTATATGGCATATCATTAAAAGCTACCGGCAACGCTTCATTCAGCGCGCTTAACTTTACTACAACTTCAACACCGGGTGTAAATATCAGTACGTACTTCCCGTCTGTTCAGCTTTATAGTTCTTTAAGCCCTACTTTCGATGGTACTGCCACCGCTGTAAGCGGGGCAGTTTATAGCACACTTGGTGCAACAACATTGGGCATTACAGGGCTAACCGAAACCATTAATAATGGCGTTACTAAATACTATTATTTAGTAGTTAATTATGTGGAGCCTTCAACCAGTGGCACATTCGCTTTCAATACCCCAACTGTTACAGGTTCGGCTACCACAGGTACTGCCGCCGGGCAAACTTATAATTTAAAAGCGCCATCTCTTGCCGAAGCGCCTATAATTGCCGGTTTAGCACCAACTACTTTAACCGCAAGCCAAAATGCAATTTCAGTATATGGTATATCATTAAAAGCTACCGGCAACGCTTCATTCAGTGCGCTTAATTTTACTACAACTTCAACAGTACCCGCAGGCGCTAACATAGGCACCTATTTTCCGTCGGTCCAGCTTTATAGTTCTTCCAACCCTACTTTTGATGGTACTGCCACAGCTGTAAGCGGGGCAGTTTATAGCGCCTTAACTGCAACAACTTTAGGCATTACCGGCTTAACCGAAACTATTAACGATGGCGTTACTAAATACTACTACTTGGTAGTTAACTATACCGAGCCAACAGCAACAAACCCAACGTTCACTTTCAATAGCCCTACTATCACAGGCTCTGCTACCACAGGTACTGCTGCCGGGCAAACTTATAACTTAAAAGCACCAGTACTTGCTGAAGCCCCAATAACGGCTGGCTTAGCACCAACCACGTTAACCTTAAGCCAAAATAATATTTCGGTGTATGGCATATCATTAAAAGCTACCGGCAACGCTTCATTCAGCGCGCTTAATTTTACTACAACCTCAACACCTGGCGTAAACCTTAGCGCCTACTTCTCATCAGTTCAACTTTACAGTTCTTCAAACCCTGCTTTTGATGGTACTGCTACTGCCGTAAGTGGCGCAACTTATAGTGCGTTAACTGCAACAACCTTTGCTGTTACCAGCTTAACCGAAACCATTAACGATGGTGTCACCAAATACTACTATTTAGTAGTTAACTATGTCGAACCCACAACAACCAGTGGTACATTCGCTTTCAATACGCCAACCGTTACCGGGGCTGCCACTACAGGTGCTGCTGCCGGGCAAACTTATAACTTTAAAGCATCCTCACTTGCCGCAGCCCCAATAACTGCCGGCTTAGCGCCAACCTCTTTAACGCTTAACCAAAACGGCATAGCTATTTTTGGCATGTCATTAAAGTCAACCGGTAATAACACATTCACCGCGCTTAACTTTAATACAACCACAGCACCTGCCGCTAATATTGGCGACTATTTTTCATCAGTTACACTTTACAGTTCTTCAAACGCAACGTTTGATGGCACTGCAACCGCAGTAAGCGGGGCAACCTACAGCGCCCTTAACGCCAATACTTTGGCTGTTACCGGCTTAAGCGAAACAATTAACGATGGCGCCACCAAATACTACTATTTAGTAGTTAACTATGTCGAACCATCTGTAACCGGCACATTTGCTTTTAGTAGCCCAACCATTACCGGGGCAACTACTACAGGTGCCGCGGCCGGCCAAACTTATACGTTAAACGCAGCATCGCTTGCCGAAACTGCAATAACTGCCGGTTTAGCGCCTACCACCTTAACAGCAAGCCAAAACGGTATCGCGGTGTTTGGCATGGCGTTAAAAGCTACTGGCAATAACTCATTCACCGACTTAAATTTCACTACAACCTCTACATTGCCTGCGGGTAGTAATATCAGCACTTATTTTTCATCGGTTCAGCTTTACAGTTCTTCAAGCGCTACATTTGATGGTACTGCAACCGCAGTAAGCGGCGCAACTTACAGTGCCCTTACCGCCACAACTTTGGCCGTTAGCGGTTTAACCGAAACTATTAGCGATGGCGCTACCAAATATTATTATTTAGTAGTTAACTATGTCGAACCTGCTACAACAGCAACATTTAAGTTCAATAGCCCTACTATCACAGGCGCTACCACAACCGGTGCCGCTGCCGGCCAGGTTTATACACTAACTGCACCTTCAGTTGTCGAAGCCTCAATAACCGCAGGCTTAGCAGGTACTACATTACTTACAAGCCAAACAGGCATTTCAGTATTCGGCATGTCATTAAAAGCTACCGGTACCGCTTCGTTTAGTGCCCTTAGCTTTACTACAACTTCAACAACGCCTGTAGGCAGCAACATCAATGCATATTTCCCATCGATTCAATTATACAGCTCATCAAGCGCTACTTTTGATGGCACCGCCACTGCAGTAAGCGGGGCAACCTATAGTGCATTAAGTGCTACAACTTTAAACATAACAGGATTATCCGAAACCATTAATGATGGGGTTACAAAATATTACTATTTAGTAGTTAATTATACTGAACCGGCTACCACTGGTACATTCAAATTCAATAGCCCAACAATTACCGGGGTTACTGCAACTGGTACCGCAGCCGGCCAGGTTTATACCTGTACCGCACCTTCGCTTGCCGAAACTGCAATAACCGCTGGTTTAGCTGCTACTACATTAACTGCAAGCCAGACAAGCATAGGGGTATTTGGCATGTCATTGAAAGCTACCGGCGATGCTACATTCAATACCATCAACTTCACTACAACTTCAGTACCAACAGCAAACATCAATGCCTATTTCTCGTCCGTTCAGCTATATAGCTCATCAAGCGCTACTTTTGATGGCACTGCTACCGCAGTAAGCGGGGCAACTTATAGCACACTTAACGCAACAACCTTAGCCGTAACGGGATTGAGCGAGGCCATTAGTAACGGAGCCACTAAATACTATTACTTAGTTGTTAATTATGTTGAGCCCAACACTACAGGCACAATCAAGTTTACTGTTTCAACTATAGCTACTGCAGCTAACACAGTTACTACAACAGGTGCCGCAGCCGGTCAAACTTACACCTGTACCGCACCTTCACTTACCCAGGCACAAATCACCGCAGGTTTAGCTACAAGCCCGTTAACCGTAAGCCAAACCGGCATTGCAGTATATGGCATGTCATTAAAAGCTGTTGGTACAGCTTCTGTTACCGCCCTTAAATTTACTACAACATCAACAGCACCTGTAGGCAGTAATATAAGCACCTATTTCCCATCGGTTCAGCTTTATAGCTCAACAAGTAATACTTTTAACGGCACTGCAACCCCGGTTAGTGGTGCGGTTTACAGCCCCCTGGCTGCAACAACCTTAAATATTACCGGTCTGACTGAAACTATTAACGATGGCGTTACCAGATACTACTATTTGGTAGTTAACTATACACAGCCCTTAACTTCTGCAACGTACCAGTTTAGTCTTTCAACTGTTACGGGTACTCCAACAACTATAGGCGGCGCTGCTGGTATCAATTACACTATAACCGCTCCTACCCTTACCCAAAATCAAACAACAGGTGGTTTATATACACCACCTACTATTACCAATAGTCAAACCAACATTGCGCTATCCGGTATTTCATTAGTTTCGGCAAATGGACCTTCAACTGTTACCTTTATTAATTATACGGCAACACAAAATATCGGCACGTATTTCTCTGGTAACGTTAACCTTTACAGATCGGCAAGCGCTACCTTTTCAATGGCCACTGCAACTTTGGTAACGTCAATAGCTGCTCCAGCCAGTCCAAACATTACTTTTCCACTTACAGGCGCCAATCAAACCATAACAGCTACCCCGGTTTATTATTACCTGGTGATGGATGCCAACATCCTTCCAACAGCCACTACCACATTTGAATTTGACGTAAATACACTTACCACCTCAAATACAACCACATACACCGATAAAACCGGTACACAGTATACACTAACCGCCCCTACTATAACCGAAAACCAAACAACTGGTGGATTATTCCCGCCAACCAACATAGTGGGTAGTCAAACAAACCTTGCACTATCGGGCATTTCGCTTGTTTCAGTAAATGGCAACACAACAGCCACATTCATTAATTATACAGCAACAAGAAACCTTAGCACTTATTTTTCAGGCAACGTTAATTTATACAAATCTGCAAGTGCTACCTTTTCAATGGGCACTGCAACATTGGTAACATCAACCGCTGTTCCAAACAGTGCAAGTATATCTTTTGCACTCACGGGTGCTAATCAAACCATAACAGCTACCCCGGTTTATTATTACCTGGTATTTGATGCTAACATTGTTCCTACAACCACTACTTCGTTTGAAATGGATGTAAACACAGTTACCAGCGGGTTCACTGTAAATTATACCGATAAAACCGGTACAGGATATTCGCTGGTTGCTCCAACTATTACTGTAACTCAAACTACAGGCGGCCTATATACACCAACCACCATTTCGGGTAATCAAACAAATCTTCCGCTATCGGGTGTAGTGCTTACATCTACAAACGGCAATTCAACAGTTACAGCAATTAACTATACTGCTACACAAAATATCAGCACTTATTTTTCAGGGAACGTAAATTTTTACAGATCAACAAGTGCTACTTTTTCAACAGGCACTGCTACATTGATAACATCAACAGCTGTTCCAAACAGTACAAACATTACTTTTAACATCCCGTTAGCTAATCAAACAGTAGCAGCAGGAACACCAGTATATTATTATTTGGTAATGGATGCCAATATTCCTCCCACCGCTTCAACTACATTTGAATGGGATGTTAATACACTTACCACACCAAATACCCCTGCTTATACTGATAGAACAGGTACATCTTACACCCTTTCGCCTGCTGTAACTTTAGGCACAGCAACTACTACAGGTCTGGCCGCTAACCCGCTAAATTATTCGCAAACAGGTATAGGCATATATGGTTTTTCAATAACCACTACTGCAAGCCAAACCTTTAACCAGTTTACTTTTACTGCAACACAAACTATCGGCACCTATTTTTCAAATGTTCAATTATACAGTAATACTACAAATAGTTTTAATACTGCAACACCTGTAAGCGGTGTAACCGTAAGTAATCTAAATTCCACTACATTAACTTTATCGGGCCTTTCGCAAACTGTAAATCCGGGTGCGCCTAAGTACTATTTTATAGTTGTTGATTATACCGATCCCGCAACAGCTACTACTTTCCAGCTGAACGTTAAGAATGTTATTACTGCAACTACCACTTATACAAATGGCACACCGGTAGCGGGCACAATTTATAACCTTGGCCCTGTTACATACGATTGGACAGGTACCGCTACCCCTGTGGGCGGCCTTTATCCATGGACCACACCTGGTAACTGGAGAGTAAATGGTGCTACTTCAACAACATATCCCGGCCAAAACGGCGCAACCAACGATATAGTCAATATTGGTGTTAATGTTACCTTTTCACACCAGCCAAACTTATCTGCTAATGTTACCGTGGCTTCAATGTTTTTTGGATACGACGGCCCGCAATCAAATTATCAAACCACGCCTAATACACTTGTGCTTGATAACATTATATTAACTGTAAACACAGGCAGTACTTTAACAGTAACAGGCAACATAACACAAAATCATGATGCCAGTGCTGCGGGGAGCAATTTTAACTTTTCCGTTACAACCTTTGCAGGTTTGGGTACCCTAATATGCCAGGGAAACTTACTTGTGGGCGATGCAGTAACCCAACCAGCCTTTACAGTTGCGGTTGTTACACAGGTAACCAGCCAGATCAATCAACTTACCATTAATGGTAACCTTATACTTACCACCAATGGCAATGGCAATCCAAGCCCTGCCGGTAACAGGGGTATTTGCTACGCATATTTCTCACTTGAAAAAGGGACTACCAAAATATTAAAACAGATCAAGTTCTCAACAAATAATAACCCTTTAGCCAGTCTTTTCGATACCTACAACCCAGGCATCACGGCCTACCAGGGCTATGGCTTATTTACTGTTGATAAAACAACCTCAGGCTCAGGCCCATGCACACTGGAGCTTCCGAACATACAGCCTATAATTCCTGCCGATAAATTTTATGTACATTTCACTTACGGCGGAAATAACGGAACAGTATTATATGATGATCCTAATGCGGGCGACAGCCAGGTTATTTACACGGCTAACGAACCATCGGCTACCACTACACAAACATATATAGGCACAACTTCTCCTAATTGCTACTATAATCTTGCTTTTGCGGGCCCAAGCACAAAAGTTGTCGATCCAAATAGTACTTTGACTATTTCAGGCGGCTCTACGGTTCAAGGCTTAACTATGGGCGGCACTTGGACAACCGATGGCGGCATAGTAGATCTCAGGACCAACGACCCAACAGTTATTGTTGGTGGTGCATGGAATAACACTACCACTATAAATCATGATGCAGGCCCTATAACTGTGGGCGGCATGTTCTCAAACAATGTTTCAGGCGATGCCTCAGGCACGTTGAACTGCGGAACTGCCGATATAACATTCAAGGGTGGTTATACCAACAATGCAACATTCGTAGCTAATGCCACGGGCAACATTAACTTTACCCCGGCTACAGCCGAAACCATAACCGATAACAGTACTTTCGGAACTACCTTTAATAATGTAAATTTTACCAGTGGTACAACTACTATTAATGCCGGTATTTCAACAATAGGCAATATTGCTGTATCAAATGTAGGCAAGCTCAAAATGTCGGGCACAGCCAAACTTGTTGCCGGCACACTTACATCGGGCGGCACAGGCTATTTAACCTTAATGTCCGATGCTGTAAGTACAGCAACCGCATATACCCCTTCAGGCACATCTATAACCGGCAATGTGAATGTACAGCGCTGGATAACAGGTGGCAGTGGTTACAGGGGCTATCGCCTTTTCAGTTCACCGGTTAACGTGAGCCTTAATACCGGCGGTAGCGGTAACCTGGCCTTAGGCTATCTTGGTGCAAACGGTAAATTTGCTAACAACACCTATTTGGGTGCATTTACCGAGGGTCCGGGTACAGGCTTTACCTATAACGGCTCGTTCAATCCTATTATCTATTTATATGATGAAACAAGGCCTTCTACCAACCAGGGCTTCACTGCAGGTAAAAACATAGGTATTTACAGCATAACAGGTAATACCGTAACCACACTTACCAGTAATGTACAACAAGCAGGTGTAAGCATCCCGGTTGGTAATAGTTACCTGCTTTATTATGTAGGCGATAATCACCTTACCGACCAAACAGCGGTACTAACCACACGCATACCCGAAAGCACACCTGTTACTGCAACAGGCTACCTTAACCAGGGTAATGTGGTAGTAAGTTTCTGGAAAAACAACAGCACCACTATTCCATACGACGTAAATGGCGGTAATTTGCCGGGCCTTAACCAGGTGGGTAACCCATACGCCAGTACCATAAAATTAAGCCAGTTTTATACCGATAATACCGCAACAGGTATTAGCCCTCAATTCTGGGTGTTAGACGCTACTACCGGCTTAAGCGGTACTTATGTATCTTACAATGCATCTTCAGGTGCTACTTCAAGCACCAAGGCAGGTAATTATGTTGTAAGCGGCCAGGGATTTTTAGTACAGGCAACAGGTACAGGCAGCGGCGCTAATTTAACTTTTAAAGAAGACCAAAAAGTTGACTATCCTGCTATTACCAGCACCAGCGGTGCACCAAACGGTGCGTTGGTAATGAGCATCCCTTCTAGTCCTGGTGTGTCAAATTCTGATGTTATTGCCAAATCATTTGCGCAAATTAATCCTGTAGCTACCGGTTCAGTACTTACTGGCTTGCACCTGCAATTGTCAAAAGACACTACCGCTTATACACAAACAGGTGTTTATTTCAGCACCCAATGGAGTGATGCTTACAACGCATTTGAAGATGCGATGGACCTTGATGGCGCTACTCCCAAAGTTTACCTGTCAAGCTACTCGTCTGACGGTAAACGCCTTTCAATAAACGAACTTGGCGACTATGGCGCGGGAAAAAGGGTAAAGCTGTACGCAGGTGCAACAAGCAGTGGTGCATATAGCATTTCGCTTGCTGATTTTGTTAACATGGACACTACAGGTTATAACATATTCCTGATCGACAAAAAATTAAATGACTCAGTCGACCTGGTTCGTAACAAATCGTATGCCTTCACCATAAACAATTCAGATACCAGCACATATGGCGCCAACCGTTTTGTATTGGCTATTGAACATGCAGCGGTACCACCATATGCCCTTAACTCGTTCACAGGCAATAAAGTTGCAGCTGGCGTATTGTTAACTTGGCTTACCACTAACGCAAGTAACTATACCGGTTACATATTGCAAAAACAGAACACTGATGGCAGCTATTCAAATCTATTCAGCACCCAAAGCGATAATGGCGAGACAAAATATAGTTATATTGATCAAAACCCAATTGTCGGCGCCAATACTTATCGCCTTGCACAAAACGATGTGTTTAATAATACAACTTATTCTGCTCCGCTAACTGTAATGTATACTAAGGGCAATTTGGCCAAAGTAGGTTTATCTATTTTCCCTAACCCTTCAAACAGTATTGTTAATGTAATTTATACCGATAGAACAAACACTAATCCGTCACCAAATTATACCGTTGATATTTTTAACGCAGCAGGTACATTTATAAAACACGAAGCAATAAACACCAATAGCTGGACCGAAAATATCAGTTCATTTAAATTAGGTGTTTATCTATTGCAATTAAAAGATAGTAATGGTAATTTAGTGGGGCAAACCAAGTTTATTAAAAACCTATAATTAAAAGGAAGATGTTAAAGTGCGGAAAGGGAGTATCAAATTCTATTTATAAAAAAATAGTATCTCTAATAATATTAGCGGGCAGTATGGTATTGCTGCCCGCAATCGCTTTTGCCCAGGGTGGCGATTTGCCATGCGGTGGCGATGACCCCACCACTTCAACCCCATGTCCGCTCGATACCTGGGTATGGGTGCTGGCTGTGGCTGCAGTAATATTAGGAGCCATATATTTGCAGCGTAAGCAAAAACTGCAAAGGCAGGCATAATATATATATTTTAATTAACCAGCTTGCTGGCTTTTTAGCCCTTGCGCGTCTTTCAGTTCGCGCATTTCAATTTCGTAGGCGCGCATGCGGGCATGTAATATATCAACCTCGGTACGCAGCATTTGTATTTCAGTAATTAATTTGGCCGATTCGGGTTTGTTGATGATCTTTTCTCCCGTGCCGAGTATGAGCCACTCAGGCGAATATTTTAGCTGGAAGCAAAGCTTACGGATAAGGTAATAACTCATCTCCTGCTTCCTGTTTATAACCTTGCTGATAAAACCCTGGTCAACACCAATGGTATTGGCAAGCCCAAGCTGACCGCCATGCTCCTTAACAATTACCTTTAATCGTTTTATTACTGCTTCATCAGACATATGGTTGCAATAATAAACAAACTCGGTATAAAAGTGAAATAGTTATTTATTGGTAATAAAAAGAAGGTGATCCCTTAGTAGCTTATCTGTTCAAAATTCATTTCCCTGGCATCGTTAACCATGGTTGTTATCTCGTTAAGCCTGGTATTGTATTCTTTAAGTTGGATCTCACCGGCATGGTAACTATTTACCGTTTCGGTTAGTCGGGTGGCTGCTAATTGCCTTATACTTTCATTTATATAAATACGGTTGCCCTGCGCATCCGGGCCAGCTATCATATTGCCGTACAAGCTAACATTCAGGTTGCGTAATTTTTCCTCTGCCGATCTCATTAAAAATAAGGGCTGTACATCACGGGTTTCTCTTAATATCTTATTTAGCCTTATGCTTTGTTTCTTATCAAACTGCAATATCAAACCCATTGTCACTACGCTAAATGCTAAAAAGTAAATTATCGTTTCCATAAACCCTGCTAAATTAAACTGTTAATTAAAAATAGACCTATCGCAATCAGCAAAAAACAATTCTTTGCTTTAAGCCTGTTTACGTTTTAATCTATTGCCGGGTTACATAAGATAACATCTTTTTATCAAACACTTTATAAATAAAAAAGCGGCAATTGCTGCCGCTTTTTAACTAATAATTACACTTGCCTTATTCCGTATCAGGATTCCACTACTCCGCCGTCAACCCTGCACCCAAAATCTTCTCATAACAATAAAACCGCAAATTGGGCCTAAAACTCAATCCAATTTCGCCCGCATATTCATAACCCAGTTTTGGAAACAATAGTCGGGTAGCCTTATTATTACTATTGGTATCAATTCTAAGTATGTTAATGCCTTTTGCTACAGCCACAATTTCAGCCTGTTTCAACAAAGCTTCCCCAATGCCCTGCCTGCGATAGTGAATGCTTACTGCCAGCCTATGCGTAACAATAGCCGGTTCATTTATATCCCAGCCCACGTTCGCATACTCGGGCTCCTGGTCTGTAGTAATGGCTGAAAAACCACCTATCTCACCTTCCATATCAGCTACCCAAAGCTGCTTCAGTGCCACATCTTTTTCAAATACGCCTGCATTAGGATAAACATCATCCCACTGAAAATTCCCCGATGCCCGCATAACGGGCACAATTTCCCTTACCAAATTCATTATCAGCTCAATATCTTCTAAAGTCCCAAGGCGGATGATCATATTATTTGATTAAGGCGTAAAAATAACTATCGCAGGATGATTCGTCAATTCGCCGGGCCATTATAAATAGCATCGGCCTATCTGTCAATCATTAAAAAAACAAGCACTACGATCACAATACAACAGTGTATTAATAATGATGGCAGATATTGTCGCTTTTTCCTGATCACCAAATATGCATTTCTGACTAGTAATATTATGGTGATAAAAAAAAAGATTACAACTGACATCACATCCATGCCCGGGTTACATGGCCCCGATCTATAGTCGCCTGACAAATTAAAGAAAGTGATTAGTATAACTGCGATTATATAGTATAGGATTGTCCGGTAAACCGGTTTTTTCAATATCTCGTTCATTTTATATCCACCGGGTAATGAGGCACCCGGTATCAATATTTGGATATTTGCACCAGCTAATTGTTACAACACTCGTATCCCCGGATATATCACGGCTCATCCTCCGCATCTTCTCTGACGATCCCTTCCACCGCATCAAAATAAGACAGCACTGTATTATAAATATCCTGGTCCCGCCCCGCTACCCACCGTAACGAAACAAAAACCTGCTTTCCAAAATCCGAATCAAACTTCAATTCAAAAACAAGCATGGCCGAGCTTCTTCCTGGCTTAAGGCCAATATCCTCCACATCCTTCCAGTCCAGTATAATATTACGGATATAATCTTTAGCGCCATTCTCATCCAGTTCAAGCGCCACCTCGCCTTTAACAGCCGGCACAAGGCGTGTAATTATCATCAACCCCAGCAAGGCCCCTATCAGCAGTATAAACACCGCAAATATTATCCCCCCAACAATATCGTGCGACAAAAAACAGCCTATGCAGGTCCTTAACAACAACAGTATCAATACACCCACTACTACCAAAGCAGTATAGGCCGATTTCTTACTGTAAGCGAATTTTATGATCTCAGGCGGCATAGCAAAATTATTAGTGAAACAGCTAAATATAGTAATAACCCCAAACAAAAAAGCCACACGTTTCCACAGATGGCCTCATGCCCTTCAAAAACTCCCCCTTGCGCCACCGCTAAAGCTACGGCGGCACGCGGTCAGGGGGTTGGGGGGCTAATGATTATGCTTCTTATGAATATCCTTCACCAAACACAATTTCTTTATCTCGGCTATTTTTATCACAAACGGCGCATACTTCAAACGGCTCCCCACCAACTCCGTCACATTATCCGAGTGGGCTATCACCTCATCCTCATTATCCCCGGCCAGTAATCGTTTATACATTCGGTAATCGCCCCATTCAATATAATAAACCTCCCCCGGCAATATCTTCATATCATGTATCACTTTCAACGCCACCCAGCAGCCATTCTCCAGGTAAGGATACATGCTATGCCCCCAAACAGGCAGTGCAAAATCACATTCCTCAATACCCGGAAAATTCATCCGCCCCACCGGCGTCATGTCATTAATATCATTATAAACTACCACACCCGATGCCGTGGCCACTACTTCATACATAGGTATCCCGTCTTCTATTTTTTTTATTACAGTATTTTCTGTAATTTTATTTGTTGTTAAAAATTCCTTGTATTTTTCTTTAAAAACACGCAACTTTTCAGGGTCAATATTCTGCCTGCTCTTAATAATTTCTGTTATC
>Ga0207142_1040_pt1 | contig 26193 bp, 21 predicted proteins | sample Alteio_BWMinHeat_2_FD_153561 | JGI IMG/M metagenome (GOLD analysis project Ga0207142, IMG submission 153561) | Enriched cells from forest soil in Barre Woods Harvard Forest LTER site, Petersham, Massachusetts, United States -... | ecosystem: Environmental > Terrestrial > Soil > Temperate forest >... | reverse complement strand
TTTTTGAATTTTAAATTATGCTGATAATCAGGTGGTTAAAAATAGTTGGATTAGTAAGTGTCTCAACTGTCTCACTTGTCTCATGAGACAGCCGGGCTAAAATATTATACAACTTGCGCTCGTTTGCAACGAGTTCTTAACCGGGTTAGGCGATTGCATCGCCATCCCCTATCCACTGCAAACAAAATTAATTTTGAATGACATCTTATTAACCCCAAACTTCGATATTCGGCATTCAAAGTTATCAATCCCATGCTCGCCAAATCCATCTTCACCATCCCCGGCAGCCTGCGCAGCGGCTCATCCAACCATAATATTTTAAAGTTTTTGGGTGAATTGGCCCCGGGTAATATCAACTATACCATTTACGACAACCTTGCCACTATCCCGCCTTTTGATCCCGGCCTTGATAATGATACCCCGCCGCAGCCGGTTATCGAATTAAGACAATTAATAACCGCTGCCGATGCCATTATTATCTGTACGCCCGAATACGCTTTCGGTGTTCCCGGTCAGCTAAAAAATGCGTTGGATTGGCTGGTGAGTAGCAGCACTTTGGTAGATAAATCGCTGGCGTTAATTACTGCTTCTTCTTCGGGTGAATATGCACATCCCTCGTTGTTGCGGACTTTGGGTGCGTTGTCAGCCAATGTGGTTGAGGATGCCTGTTTACTGGTACCGTTTATCAGGAGTAAGATGGATAGTGAAGGAAATGTGGCAGACAAGGCGTTAAAGGAAGCACTGGAAAGCGCTTTCCGGGTTTTATTAAACAAAATTGATTAATTTATAGCATTAACTATTTATTAATCAGTACTTTTAATAAGTTATTTCTTTTAATACCCCGCCTTTACTTCACTAAACTTTCATATCATGAAAAAGATGATCCTTCCCTACGTGGGCCTAATGGTTTTGATGATCAGTATTTCCAATGTTTCACTTGCTGAAGACACCCAAATTATTAAGCCAGCCTCACCTCCACCGGGATTTAAACATCAATATGCACAGGTTAACGGGGTTAAAATTCACTACGTTATCGGCGGCAAAGGCGAGCCATTGTTATTGGTACACGGCTTTGGACAAAACTGGTATATGTGGAACCGCCTGTTGCCCGAACTTTCCAAACATTTTACGGTAATAGCGCCGGATATGCGCGGTGTAGGCGAATCGGGCAAACCTGCAGGCGGTTACGACAAAAAGAACATGGCAGTCGACCTACATGAGTTAATGAAGAAATTAGGGTTTCACCACATTAACCTCGCCGGTCATGATATAGGCCTGATGGTTGCCTATGCCTATGCGGCGCAATTCCCTGCCGATGTAAAAAAGGTAGCGTTAATGGATGCCTTATTGCCCGGCATTGAACCGGTATGGAGCCAGGTGCGTGCACAGGCCTGGTGGTTCGGCTTTTTCGCCATGCCTAATTCAGGGGCGATAGTTGCAGGCAAGGCGGGCCTTTTCCTCGAAGGATTTTGGCCGGTAGTCGGCTATGTGAAAAACCCGTTTACCAAAAACGAGAAAAATGAATTTATAAGGGCCTATTCCGTACCGGGCGCAACCACGGGCGCTTTCCATTGGTTCGGCGAATTTAACCATGATGCGAAGGATAACCTTGAATTTATGAAAACCAAACTCACCATGCCACTACTCGCTTTAGGCGCCGATCATTCGGCAGGGTCATATTTAGCTACACATTGTCGCCTGGTAGCAACAAACGTTAAAGAAGTCATCATAACAGGCGCGGGGCATTGGGTGGTGCAGGAACAAACCGCCCAGGTACAAAAAGCGCTGCTGGATTTCTTTTTGAATTAGGGTTTCGACCTGTGCGTTAGTGATAGAAGCGGATACCTGCCCGTGGCTAAGGCCTGTGCAGTATAAGCGGATAGCACGGGCCGCAGGCAACGCCAAAACTGTCTGAATCAGAATTTACAGAATTTTAAAATTAACAGAATATAGGGCGGTTATTCTGAAAATTCTTAAATTCTGTAAACTCTGATTCAGACAATCCCCTACTGCCAATTTGACAACTCCACCCCTTTTGGAACAGGCATTGATATGGTGCTGGTAACAATCATTAATAAACAACAGAAACATAAATATTATGCAAGAAAAAGGAACGATCTCGATACATACCGAGAACATTTTCCCGATAATCAAGAAGTTTTTATACTCGGACCACGAGATATTTTTACGCGAGCTGGTGTCGAACGCGGTGGATGCCACACAAAAGATAAAACGTTTGGCTTCGCTTGGCCAGTACAACGGCGAGCTGGGCGACCTGAAGGTAGAAGTATCATTCGACGAGGCTAAAAAAACCATCACCATCAGCGACCGCGGCCTGGGCATGACGGCTGATGAGATAAAAAAATACATTAACCAAATCGCTTTTTCGGGCGCTACCGAGTTTATGGAGAAATTCAAAGAAGCTAAGGATGCCAATGAGATCATCGGTCGTTTTGGTTTGGGCTTTTACTCCGCGTTCATGGTGGCCGATAAGGTGGAAATACAAACCCTTAGCTACCAGGATGGTGCCGAACCTGCTTACTGGGTTTGCGATGGCAGCACCGAGTTTGAAATTGGTGAAGGTATTTTAGAAGAACGCGGTACCGAGATCACACTGCATGTGAACGAAGAAGGACAGGAATTTTTAAGTAAATACCGTTTACAGGAAATACTGGACAAATACTGTAAATTTTTACCTGTACCTATTAAATTCGGCACCAAAACCGAGGAGGAAGAAGACGGCGTTGACGAAGAAGGCAAGCCAAAATATACATCGGTTGAGGTTGATAATATTATTAACGATACCAACCCGATATGGACCAAATCGCCAAGCGAATTGAAGGATGAGGATTATTTAACTTTCTATAAGGAACTTTACCCGTTCTCGGAAGACCCGCTGTTCTGGATACACCTTAACGTGGATTACCCGTTCAACTTAACCGGCGTATTGTACTTTCCTAAGCTGAAGAACGATTTCGAGGTACAGAAAAACAAGATAAAATTATTCTCGCGCCAGGTATTTATTACCGACGAGGTAAAGGATATAGTGCCCGAATTTTTAATGCTGCTGCATGGTGTGATCGACTCGCCGGATATCCCGCTGAACGTATCGCGCAGCTTTTTGCAGGCCGACAGCAATGTAAAGAAGATAAACACCTACATCACCAAAAAAGTAGCCGACAGGTTGGCAGAACTGTTTAAGAACGACCGCCCCAGTTACGAAGAAAAATGGAACGACATTGGCGTGTTTGTAAAATACGGTATGATAAGCGAGGACAAGTTTTACGATAAAGCTAAAGACTTTGTATTGCTTACCAATACCGCTAAACAAAATTTCACTTTAGAGGAATACAAGGAAAAGGTTGCACCGGTGCAAACCGACAAAGACGGCAGGTTGGTTTATATTTATACCAACGATCCGAAGAAACAGGACGCGTTTATCCAGTCGGCTAATAAAAAAGGCTATGATGTATTGTTGATGGATTCACCTATCGATAACCATTTCATTAGTCATTTGGAGCATAAGCTGGAAAAAACCTCGCTTAAACGTGTGGATGCCGATGTAGCCGATAAGCTGATCAACAAGGACGAAGCACCTGAATCAGTATTGACCGAAGAGCAGATCACTAAAGTAAAATCCATATTTGATAAAGCCATCAACAAACCGGCTTACAAGGTTGAGTTGGAAAGCTTAAATCCCGATGAACTGCCCGTAACCGTAACCATGGACGAATTTATGCGCCGCATGAAAGATATGGCAGCCATGGGCGGCGGTATTAGCTTTTACGGCAGCATGCCCGATAATTATAAGGTAGTGATCAACGGCAACCACAAACTCATCACCCGCATTTTGAATGATGACAACGAGGCCGAGCAATCACAGTTAGCCAAACAGGCATTTGACCTGGCGTTATTATCACAAGGTTTACTAACCGGTGCTGAATTGACCGAGTTTGTAAACCGAAGCGTGAACCTGATATAAATTGCACGAATTTTTCGAATTAGATCGAATTGCACGAATTATTAAAAAGCCGCCTCAGTGCGGCTTTTTTATTTTAACTTCCAATCAACCCCTGGTTATCCTTCAACCCAACCCCCGAAAGCTTCAACCTGAATGCTTCCTGCACCAAATAAAATATCTTCTCAGCAGCCGATTTTGCGGGCAAACCCTGCGGACGGATATTCGAAATACAATTACGCGATTCATCAGTCAATCCCGGCTGCGGGTTATAAGTTAGATAAGCCCCAACGCTATCAGCCGCGCTCAAACCGGGACGCTCGCCAATGAGCATAACGGATAGTTTGGCATTCAGCAGGTGCGCCGCCTTATCCCCCATGGCTACCCTGCCCTGTTCCACCAAACAAATGGGCGCCAGCTTAAGCTTTGCTCCCAACAACAGCGGAACCAATAGTTGCAATACACCCTTTGTATGCTCATTTACCGCAGTAGCGGAAAGCCCATCAGCAATAATGATCACCACATCATATTCACCTGCGTTTTCCTTTAATTGGTTTACTGATGATTTTTTAAGCTTACGGCCCAGATCAGGCCGTTGCAGGTATTCGGCGCGGTTATCGGCTTTACTATGCAGGTGCAATACCGGCAGGTCGAACTGCTTCAAGCTATCCGTCAAACCATCAATATCCAGTTCCGAATACACCGCATCGCGGGCATGGGCGTGGGCCAAATTAAATTGCAGCGATTGCTTAGTAGGAATACTCACGCCCGACCGCCCGATGGCAATACGCGCAGCCGTAAATTCCTTTAGTGGATTTAAAGGCTCATCGTGATTGGGCAAACCTTTTATTATTTTATCCATAATGCTGAAAAATGGTCGGTTAGCTTGTCCTGCTTGCCTGAAGTTAGGTTCCCCTGCACATCAACGATCCCCTGTTTCATCAGCCATTGCTCAAACTCGGGTGCGGGTTTTAGTCCCAGTACCTTACGCAAATACAAAGCATCATGAAATGAGGTAGACTGGTAATTCAGCATAATATCATCCGAACCAGGGATACCCATTACAAAATTGCAGCCCGCTACGCCAAGCAAAGTAAGCAGGTTATCCATATCATCCTGGTCGGCCTCTGCGTGGTTAGTATAGCAAACGTCGACACCCATTGGCAGTCCCATCAGTTTACCGCAAAAATGATCCTCAAGCGCTGCGCGGATGATCTGTTTGCCATCGTACAAATATTCGGGGCCGATGAAGCCTACAACTGAATTTACCAGCAGCGGCTTAAATTTACGGGCAACTGCATAAGCTCTCACCTCGCAGGTTTGCTGGTCAACACCATGATGGGCATTGGCCGATAACTCGCTCCCCTGCCCTGTTTCAAAATACATCACATTTTGGCCGATGGCACCACGGTTAAGCGATAACGTCGCTTCATAAGCCTCCTCAATTAAATTAAGGTTGATACCGAAACTGGTATTAGTAAGTTCAGTACCGCCTATGGATTGAAAACACAGGTCGACCGGCGCTTCTTTATTTTGGTTGATCAATTCAAGCGTGGTAGTAATGTGGCTCAATACACAGGATTGTACCGGGATGTCAAATTGTTGCCGCAGGGTGTCAATCATTCGCAATAAATTCATTACACCTGCCGGGCTGTCCATAGCCGGGTTTATGCCGATACAGGCATCGCCGCTGCCATACAACAAGCCGTCTATGATACTGGCGGCAATACCCTTTGGATCGTCGGTCGGATGGTTAGGTTGCAGCCTCGTGGAGAAATGCCCTTTTAAACCAATAGTATTGCGGAATTTTGTAACCACTTCACATTTTTTTGCTACCGCGATAAGGTCTTGGTTACGCATTAGTTTGGATACGGCGGATACCATCTCAGGCGTTAAACCGGGCGATATGTTTTGCAATATTAAAGTGGTAGCTTCATCGCTCAACAACCAGTCCCTAAATTCGCCAACCGTTAAATGAGTTATAGGTTGAAACGCCTGTGCATCATGACTATCAATTATCAACCTTGTTATCTCATCCTGTTCATAAGGGATTACCAATTCATTCAAAAAAACCTTCAGCGGCACATCAGCCAAAACTAGCTGTGCTGCCACCCGCTCCTCGTAGCTCTCGGCACACACACCTGCCAAAGCATCACCGCTGCGGTAAGGCGATGCCTTTGCAAGCAACGTTTTCAGGTCATTAAACCTGTAAACTTTTCCGCGGATGGTGGTTTGGTAGTTCATTGGTTATTTTGCTTCGCTGTCATTATCTATAACACTACAGGTGCTATCATATTATCCTCAACCAGCTTTACCTTATGTTTTCCCATCAACATAAAAACTGCTATCGAAAAAATTAATCCTGCAAAAAATATAAGGCTTACCATAAAGTGGTAGTACACAATAGCCAGCATAGCCACTGCCGATATAATAAGCGCCACAGCCGGGAACACCGGGTAAAACGGCGATGAGAACGGCCGCTCAAGGTTCGGTTCTTTCTTTCGTAAAAGAAAAAGACTGATCATGCTCATCATATACATAAACACCGCGCCCAGGGCCGACATGATCACTATCTGGTCTATTTTATCTGTAAATAACGCTATTGCACTGATGATGCCGCCTGCAATGATCGCCCAATGCGGCGTTTTGAATTTCAAATTCAACTGTGCCAAAAACTTTGGCAGGTAACCGCTGCGCGCCATTGCAAAAACCTGTCTTGATGATGCCAGGATAGTGCCATGGAACGATGCTATCAATCCAAATAAGCCTATACCGGCAAATATTTTTGTTAAACTATTTGTCTTACCCAAAGCTATAGCAATTGATTCGGGCAATGGGTCGAGCGCATTGGTCAACTTTTCCCAGTGGGTGATGCCGCCGGTAAATATCATTACCCCGAATGCTAAAAATATTAAAGTAGCAAGGCCCGATATATAACCTTTCGGGATATTCTTTTTAGGCTCTTTTACCTCTTCAGCCACCATTGCCACACCTTCAATGGCCAAATAAAACCATACGGCAAACGGCAGTGCCGCAAATACACCATGCCAGCCAAAAGGCATCGGGTGCGACAAAAAATTGGTCATTTTAAAGCTTGGGCCAACTACGCCCATAAACAGCAATAGCTCAGCTACGGCCAATACCGTTATAAAAACAGAGAACGTAGCCGATTCCTTAACCCCCGATATGTTGATAACCATAAACACAACATTAAAAAATAAGGCCGATGGTATAATAGGTATTTGCGGATATAAAAAATTAAGATACCCGCCTAAAGCCGCTGCAATGGCAGGTGTGGCAAAAAGAAAATCTATTAGTGTGGCATATCCAGCTATCAAACCACCGAAAGGCCCCATGGCCCGGTAAGCATATGCAAATGCCCCGCCGGCATGAGGAATAGCTGTAGTTAGCTCCGTATAGCTAAAAATAAAAGTAACATACATTATTGTGATGATAACCGTAGCTATCAAAAACCCCACAGTACCCGATACACCCCAGCCATAATTCCAGCCAAAATACTCGCCCGAGATAACCAGGCCAACAGCTATGGCCCATAGGTGGACCGGCTTTAAAACTCTTTTTAATTGGGCTTGAGTAGCTTCAGTCATAGGCAATATTTAATCCGCTTTAAGATACTGAAAGTGCATGTTATTTCAAAAAAAGCTGCCGCCGTTTGTAAAATATTATTTTATAACTTTATATGATAGGCGCAACCCCTGCGTTTAATATATTTAAAACCTTAGCTATGAAAATTTTAGTTAAAATATATGCAATAATTATTGCCACAGTTTGCGTTACAACCACCGTATCGGCCCAACAAACAACCAAACAGGCCAAAGCTGCCGCAAAAGCAACGGCTGTAAAAGGTAAAATAGACGCGCAAACCTATACCTTTAATGCCGAGTATGCCCTGCCCATGCACGGGGGTCAAAAGTATCTTACATCCGACTATGACCTGCGGATCACCAAAGATTCAGTTATTGCCTATTTACCTTATTTCGGGCGCGTATATATGACAGCCCCTGTTACACCCGAAGAAAACGGGATCATGTTTACCTCAACTAAATTCAGTTACAAAGTCGCCCCAAAGAAAAAAGGCGGTTGGATAATTACCATCACCCCGGCAAACGTAAAATATGTAGCCAAACTAATGCTTGATGTATCTCCTAATGGCTCGGCATCGTTATCAGCCACCAGCAACTACCGCGATGAGATCACCTTTACCGGTTCAATGAAGGAATGATTAAGATTTAACCAAATCATAATATAAGTTAACAAAAAGAACATTTTTGGCATGAAAAATAGATGAAATTACCACCTATTTTATAGCCCCCATGTTTTTTTTAAACTAAATAAAGGTCACTAAAACATACAATCGCCATTTATAAAGCAGGATAGCGCACATCTATTGCCGCACAATAATGTACTTTTTCCTTGCATGAGTTAAATCGCTCCCCGTTGGCAACGTATTTGTAAGTGTGGGTCAGGAGATACCCTATTTACATAACTAACAAATACAACAACAATGAAAAAGTCAGTAAACTTAATAGCATCGGCATTATTTGCTTTAGCTATATTTTTTGGATCGAATGCAAAGGCACAAACATCGGACCCTAACGCCTGGCGCTTAGGCATAGGGCTTGAAACCGGCATAGCTACCGGTGCCGAACACGACAGGGGGCATTATGACCTGGGCGGTACCGCGCGCTTACAATATGGATTAAGCAAAAACCTCGCTTTAACCTTAACATCAGGCTATTATAATTTTTTTGGTATAGAAAATCAGAAAAAGGGTGTAGATTATCCTAACCTTGATATAGTGCCCGTTAAAATTGGATTGAAAGCATTTTATACCCCCAATCTATATTTCGGCGCTGAAGGCGGTGTCGGTTTTATTACTAATAATAGTAATAAAAAATTAATTTTATCGCCTGCCTTGGGCTATGCCAACAAAAGTTGGGATTTTAGCGCACGCTATGAAAACTTCTCAGGCCAGGGCATAAGCTATGGCGTTGCAGGTTTACGCATAGCTTATGCTTTTGGACTATAATATTCATAAAAAAAGCGTAAAAAGGCCATTTATGATGATAAATGGCCTTTTTTTATTTCACTAAACAGGACACTAAATAATTAGCATAAAAGCTTCCGCTTATTTATTTTTTTACTCTTTTTCAACCTTTTTCAACAACAACACAACCGCTTTTAAAGGCTATGATTATCAATAGTTAAGCCATCCCCAATGCCTTTGTAACAGGTATTTTACATCGGTCAAAAATTAGTCGTTTGATTAACTTTTTGGCACATTGGCAAAGTATTTGTTAAAGTGGTGTTAAATAAAGTACATTTTATTTATAACATCTAACAAAACACAACAATGAAAAAGGTAACAAACTTATTAGCTTCGGCAGCAGTAGCGGTGGCTATATTATTCGGAACAAATGCGGCAAAAGCGCAAACCACTACCAAATCCACAGACAGCGATCCATGGCGTTTAGGCTTTGGCATTGAAGGCGGTATACCTACAGGTGATATACATGATGCGTCAAAAATCGAACTTGGCGGAAGCGCCCGTTTACAATATGGCTTAAGCGACAAGCTAGCGCTTACCCTAACATCAGGTTATACTAACTTTTTTATTAAGGATGATGCCAGGTTTCCCGGCGACCCTTCCAGCCTTGGCATAGTACCTGTAAAAGTTGGCATTAAAGCTTTCTTTGCTCAAAACATTTACTTTGGCGCTGAAGCTGGTGCCGGTTTTGAAACAAACTATGGTACTAACACCAAATTGATATTGTCACCTGCCTTAGGTTGGGCAAATGAGCATTGGGACGTTGGCGTAAACTATACCAATTACTCAGGTCAAAGTGATAACTTTGGTTCAATTGGCTTACGTTTAGCGTACGGCTTCGGTTTATAATAACCAAAAATACATAAAATAAAAGCCCTTTACCGTAACGGCAAAGGGCTTTTTGCTTCTCGTATAGGCGCAACATTTGCGCCTCTCATACGAATATATTATTTCAATTTACCTAAAGCTTCTTTAATGCGCCTTACAGCTTCGGTCAATTGTTCTTCAGATGCAGCATAAGAAATACGTAACGACTTAGGGTCGCCGAATGAATCGCCGCCTACAGTTGCCACATGTCCTTCTTCCAACAAAAAGATAGCTAATTCGTCCGAATCATTGATAGTTTTTCCGTTGTAGCTTTTTCCAAAGAATGAAGTTACGTTCGGGAAGAAGTAAAATGCGCCCTCAGGTAAGTTTACTTTTAAGCCGTCAATCTCACTTAATAATTTGTACACTAAATCGCGGCGTTTCTTAAACTGTGTACGCATGGCAAGTACCGACTCCAATCCGCCATCGTAGGCAGCAAGGCCCGCGCGTTGGGTAATTGAGCTGGTACCCGAAGTGATCTGGCCCTGTAATTTATCAAATGCGGCAGCAGTTTCTTTGCTCGATGCTGAATAGCCAATTCTCCAGCCGGTCATGGCGTATGATTTAGAGAAACCGTTGATGATGATCACACGGTCCTTAATAGCATCAAATTGCGCTATCGACTCATGTTTCTCGCCATAATTAATATGCTCGTATATCTCGTCAGACATGATATACACCTGCGGATGCTTTTCAAATACTTTAGCTAAGCCTTCCAATTCTGCTTTGCTGTAAACACTGCCTGTTGGGTTACTTGGCGATGAAAACATAAACAGCTTTGATTTTGGAGTGATGGCTGCCTCTAATTGATCGGGAGTAATTTTGAACTCGCTGTCAACATCAGTATCAATAAATACGCTTACACCTTCAGCTAATTTAACAATTTCGCTATATGATACCCAATACGGGGTTGGGATGATCACCTCTTCGCCCGGGTTAACCAAACACATTACTGCATTAGCGATAGATTGTTTAGCACCGGTTGATACAACAATCTGGCTAAAATCATAATCAAGACCATTCTCGTCCTTCAGTTTCTTAGCAATAGCCTTACGCAGTTCAGGGTACCCTGAAACAGGTGTATAATAGGTGTAATTTTCATCCATCGCCTTCTTGGCAGCATCTTTAATATGCTCAGGTGTGTGAAAATCGGGTTCGCCAAAGCTAAGGCTGATTACGTCTACCCCTTTTGCGGCAAGCTCACGGCCCATTTTGGCCATTTTAATAGTTGCCGATTCGGACAGGTTGTTGATCCTGTTACTTAATGCATTCATGTTGTTTTTTATCTTATTGCGGCAAATATAGAAATTATGTAATAAGTGGAAAGCGTAAACTTCAAAGTGATAAGCGGTTGCATTTTTAATTGATAACATAATATTAACACTATCGAAATGCGTACTGTAAACGTACTTTATTTTATAAAAAGCCGCACCATTAAATACCGTGTTTATTTATAAATTTGGCAATAATTCAGAAAGCTTTGCACGAACAAAAAAGGATCATATTTTTTTCGATAGTTATTGGTGTTGTACTGATGCTGGCAAAGTTCGGAGCATACTTATTAACCTCATCAAACTTTGTACTGGCCGATGCAGCCGAAAGCATTGTGAACGTAGTTGCCAGTTCTTTCGCGTTTTTCAGTATCTCCCTTTCCTCGCAGCCGCGCGATGAGAACCACCCCTACGGCCATGGGAAGGTTGAATTTTTTTCGGTGTTTGTCGAGGGTTCTTTAATAGCAATTGCCGGTGTATTAATAGTAGTAAAAGCCATCTATGGTATAATTTACCGCAGTGAAATACATGACCTGCTTACAGGTGCCATAATCATTTTTGTAACCGGGGCTATTAATGGCGCTTATGGTTACTACATGATACGCAAAGGCAAGGCTTTGCATTCTATAACGCTTGAAGCAGACGGAAAACACCTGCTTACAGATATGGTAACCAGCGCCGGACTAGTAGTCGGCTTGCTGCTTATCTACTTCACAAAAATTGATTTGCTCGATAATATACTCTCCATAATTGTGGGTATGTATATAGCATTTGAGGGTTACAAACTGGTACGCAAATCTGTTAGCGGATTGATGGACGAGGCCGACTTTGACGTTGTTGCCGAAATTGTAAAAGTACTGGACGAACAGCGCCGTGATGAATGGATAGATCTGCATAACTTCCGCGCGCAAAAATATGGTAATGAACTGCATATCGACTGCCACCTTACGTTGCCTAATTATTTCGACCTGAACAGGGTGCACGAAGAAGTAAAGCTGGTTGATAAACTGATAAACCGCGAAATAACGAAAACGGAACTATTTATACATACCGACCCATGCGTACCCTACTGCTGTCACTATTGCAGCATGCCCAACTGCCCTATAAGGTCGGAGCCTAAAACTGAACGTATTACCTGGACTATGGATAAAGTTATCCGCAATAAAAAACACTACGAAGACTAATGGCCCTGTTTAATGTGCGCGTATATGGCTTGCTGATAAACGAACGCGATGAGATACTCATAAGCGATGAGCAGGAATACGGCATGCAGTTTACGAAATTTCCTGGCGGCGGGCTTGAACTAGGCGAAGGCCTGGCTGAGGGCCTTAAACGCGAGTTTATGGAGGAATGTAATGTTGATATAGTAATACTCAACCATTTTTATACTACCGACTTTTTTGTAAAATCGGCATTTAATAATTCGCAGATCATCAGTGTGTATTATTTAGTAAAGAACATCAGCCCGCTCAACCTTAATATAAAAACAAAGGCGTTTGATTTTGGCGGTGAGGGCGAAGTGCTGCAAGCCTTCAGGTGGATAAAGCTAACTGAGTTAAATGCCGCCGAATTCACGTTCCCGATAGATAAACACGTTGCGGAGCTTTTAATAAAACAATTATGAGTTTAGTCGAGAGAGATTTAGCAGTAATATGGCACCCCTATACCCAAATGAAAACCGCCTTGCCCCATGTACCCATTGTACGCGGCGAGGGCGCTTGTTTATATGACGAGGACGGCAAAAGATACATTGATGCCGTATCATCGTGGTGGGTGAATATACACGGACATGCCAACCCCTACATCGCCCAAAAAGTAGCGGAACAGCTAACAAAACTGGAGCATGTGATATTCGCGGGCTTTACGCACCCAACAGCCGTTGAACTGGCGGAAAGGCTGCTGGCCATATTACCATCAAATCAAAAGAAAGCTTTTTATTCTGATAACGGCTCAACTGCCATTGAAGTGGCTATAAAAATGTGCCTTCAATACTGGCATAACCAAAATAAGCCACGCACCAGGATGCTGGCGTTCAAAAACGCTTATCACGGCGATACATTTGGCGCCATGGCAGTAAGTGGGCGAAGTGCTTTCACAGCCGCTTTTGATTCACTGCTGTTTGAAGTTGAGTTTATCGACTTGCCTACCAGTGAAAACATAAAAGCGCTCAAATCCCGTATCTCCTATCTTAGGTCTGAGTTGGCCTGTTTCATATTCGAACCATTAGTACAGGGAACTGCCGGCATGGTGATGTACAAGGCAGAATATTTGGATGAATTACTGGCGCATTGCAAACAGGAGGGCGTTTTAACTATAGCTGATGAAGTTTTTACAGGCTTTGGACGCACTGGTAAACTTTTCGCTTGTGATTACCTATCTGTTCAGCCGGATATCATGTGCTTTTCAAAAGGACTTACAGGTGGTACGATGGCTTTAGGCCTGACTACCTGCACCGATGAAATATACAACGCCTTTTTATCAGATGATAAATTAAAAACGCTTTTTCACGGCCATTCCTATACGGCTAACCCAGTGGCTTGTTCGGCTGCGCTGGCGAGTTTGGATATTACTTTGGATGCATCCACTATGCAGAACATCAAAAGGATTGAAGCTATGCACAGCGGGTTCGCTGAAAAAATAAAACATCACCCTAAAATAAAAACCACGCGGCAAACCGGCACCATACTCGCCATGGAATGGGAAACCGGCAGCAGTACCTCCTATTTCAGTTCGCTGCGCGACAGACTGTATTTGTATTTCCTGAATGCCGGCATAATTTTGCGGCCACTCGGCAACATTATATATATTTTACCCCCGTATTGCATTACGAATGACGAGCTAAACTATATTTACAGCAAAATTGAGCAGGCGCTGGAAGAAATTTGAAGTGCTAATTTTAGTTCCCTATCGAGAGGGGTGCGCAGGATTGTGAAGTGGCAGGGGTGTGTTATACGCCATGCCTTAAATTATAATGAATGGAATTATCAAACATACTACCAACTATAATAGCCGATAACGAACTACATGCACGCTGGTTGAACACCTTGTCGTTAATGGAAAATACCGGCGCGCGCAAAATATCGGCAAGTGAGGACCCGGTTACGGTAACCTATATTATTTTAAAGCATGCCGCCGAGGAGCATCGCCACGCCTTCTACCTTAAAAAACAAATTGAAAAAACAGGCGAAGGCCTATGCCCTACTTATTCTGGCGAATACTTGCTGGCTCCGTCATACAGTAAATATTATTTAAACCAATTGGATGTTGATGTATGTCGCTATCTTAAAAAAGAGTTGGGCTTAACCGGTCGCGCATTACGTTTTGCAGCGTATTTACTAGTTACTTATGCCATTGAGGTGCGCGCCGACGAGCTATACCCCGTTTACCAGGACGCGCTGGATGCTGTGGGCAGCAAGATCAATGTAAAATCAATAATCCTCGAAGAAGAAGGCCATTTGGAAGAAATGATCAATCAATTGAAAACATTCTCGCCCGATTGGCAATATCACGCGCAAAAGGCTGTGGATATAGAAACCGGCCTGTTCAATGATTGGGTATTGGAATTAGGAAATAGCCTGGAAACTGCATAAAAACCAAAAACGTCATTGCGAGGAGGTACGACGAAGCAACCCCACATGCTTAGTAGCGAATATGTAAGTCGGCGACCTGTTTAATGGGATTGCTTCGTACCTCGCAATGACGCCCATCTAAAAACAAAAACGGCCCCGCAAATAATGCGGAGCCGTTTTTATTTAAAATATTCTATAATTATTGGCCTGCACTCAAATCGGCCAATGTGCCTACTGTAAAGTCCTTGCCTATCCCAAAAGTACCTGCGGGAGCTGCATCGCCGGTAATGGTTTTAACGGTGATACTTACTTCCTGGCCCTGGCTAAAACTTGTATACTGTATCGGGAAACCATCTATTCCTTTGTAGTAAAATGGTGTAGCTGTTTCAGGCAAGCTAACATCTTTGGTTACCCAAACATCATAGGTTTTCCCGCTTTTGCTGTCCTTGGCCACAATCTTTGTGCAGGCAAAGCCCGATATTTGTTTGGTTTCAGTTGTTGTAGTATAAGTAAAGGTTGGTATCGCGTTCATACCTTCTTCCAGTTCAGCAGGGGTTGCTACACCGGCTTTTTTTATCCCGGCAACAGGTATGTCAAGTATAACTGCCAGGTATTTGTGTGTAGCTGCTGTTAATATCTTGAAAGAACCTGCACCAAAGGTTACCACAGTAGCCGATGAATCGGGTGTAAAATATTGCTTGGCATCAGCCGGTTGACCGCGCACTTCTGTAGGGAATGAGATCACCCCCGATTTAAAGGTTTTTTGTGCATTAGCGTTAATAGCGCCTGCTGTTAATGCCAAACCCAGGGCGGCCGATAATAATTTAATTTTCATAGTTTTTTATAATTTGTTACAATTTAAAGCTTAATTTATTTCAAAGCAAAATTTAATGTTAATTGGATACGATAAGCAGCGATTTGTTACGCTTCAACACACTATATTTTACATTACAGCTGTCGGCCCGCTTTTGCAGCAGGTCAATTAGCTTATCGCTATTGCTCCCATCTATAACGAGCATTTGCTGCGGATATTTTTCATTAATTGCATTTGCAAACACATGCGCGTTGCCTGAAATATAAACATAATCAGGTTTAAGTTCATCATTCAGCAAAACATCATTGTCCCGCCCCTTGCATATCAATAGCTTTTTATCGCGAAATTGAATAAGATTATACCTTTTCGCTGCAAAAGCAGAACGCATATCTTGCTTTAAATTGTACACCTGTACATCATTAACCCCGCTGCTATCTAAATACGGTTGTATGGAATATTTGTAGTTCTTATCGGTATCAGGCAGGTCAGAAACAACTACGGCCCTGTCGCCGTTCTTCATTACTATCCCAACATGCTTGCGCAGACTCAAAAAGGCAATACTATTAGTTTGTTGTGCATTTATTTTTTTTAGGCTGATGGAGATACTTAACAGCAAAACACACATCAAACAAGTTCTTAACAACCATACTTTTCTATCGTACAAAAAATAAAATAAGGCGATAATAATGGCATAGAGCAGCAGGCATTCCATGCCCGTTATCCATATTTTATTAATGCTTACCAAAGGCAGTCGCTCAATAACAACCAACATTTTATTCATCAGCAAAATGGTTTGCTCCAGGATATAACCAAGGCATCTCGATATAATCGGTATCTGCGGCAGCAATAAATATATAATGCCCGTGTACATAATAATGGTAACCGGCAGCACCGCCAATAAATTGCTCACAAGGAAATAAACAGGAAATTGATGGAAATAATAAGCACTTAATGGAAACGTAACCACCTGCGCAGCAATCGATACCGAGCAAACCGACCATATCCTGTCGGCGATCTTATTCTTAAATTTAAGCCACTTATAAACCACCGGCCTAAAGATTATCAACCCAGCCACCGCCAAATAAGCCAACTGGAAACCAACCTCGGTAATATAATACGGATCATACAACAACAGCGCGAACGCCGATATAGCCAAAATATTCAAACTATTAATGTACCGGTTAAACGTACGCCCCACAACAACCATACTTATCACCACCACGGCCCTGCATACCGCAGGCGATAATCCAGTTAGCAAAGCGTAATACCATATAAAACCAATGATGATTACAGCCCTAAGCACTTTCCCATACTTATACCTGTTTAAAAAACCCAGCGAAAAGCTCAGCATAAAATAGATCACGGCCACCTGCGCGCCCGACACGGTGAGCACATATACAGTCCCGGTGTTCTGGTAGGCTTGCAAAACATCGCTGCTCAAATCGGCGCGGTAACCTAATATAATGGTCGACGCCACCGCGACAGCTGCCGGATCGTGCATATTAGCTTTCAATTTTTCAACCAAATGTTGCCGTAAGCGCAACGAGTAAGCTATAACCGGGCTACCCGCATCGTGCGCCAACACCCTGTATTGCCCCTGGAACAAAAACTGCTGGTAATAAATATTTTTATTGGCGAGGTATTGCTTATAGTTAAACTCAGCCGGGTTATAGGGCGGTTCAACAGTAGCATACTTAGCCGGAATAAGCAATTCATCGCCATAATAAAGATCGCGGGCTGTGCTGTCTTTTAAAGTAATAAGCAGCGTGCCACTGGTCGGGGTTTTTATTTTATTGTTGACGCCTTCTTCAACCGTAGCCGTAAATCTTAATAAACCGTTCTTTAAAACAGGTTCGTTGTTGATTTTTACAATTATATACTGCGATTTTGTTTTTGAAAAATGATCCGTGCGGTTTAATTCACTGTAACCCGCCACGATTATCCAGCCAAATAAAAATAAAATGAGCCTAATCAGCACTCCCCCAACCCACCTTATTTTATAAACATTAAGCTTTTTGTAGGCGATGTTAAGTGTTATAAAAACCACACTTAAAGCAAAGGCGATAATAATCAGCAGGCCAGTATCAGCAAATCGCGCATAGCTCAATGCCAGGCCAATGCCCAGCACAAAAGGAATAATTAAAATTACAAAAGGAATTTCGCCCTTGTGATTTGCTATCATAAATTCTTTTTGTCATTTCGACGAGGTACGAGGAGAAATCTTATAAAACACGCTGAACCGTGTTGCATGGCGTATAAGATTTCTCACTACCGTTCGAAATGACATGGTTTGTGTAAGATTTAAATTTCAAGAAATAAAGATAACTTTTCGCCGAAAAATTACAACTGGTCGCGCACTTCCAGCAGGAAAGTTTTCAAGTTCTCGAGCGAATTGATCACCTTTTGCGTATCACGTGTATCGGTCGAGTTATTTTTTAGGTGCTCTTTAGCGCCGTGAAGAGTGTAGCCCTTATCACGAATGAGATTGAAGATAATCTTAAGGTTCTCAATATCCTCAGGAGTAAAATAGCGGTTGCCCTTTTTGTTCTTCTTAGGCTGCAGCACATCAAATTCCTTCTCATAAAACCGTATCAGCGACTGGTTCACATCAAACATGGCCGATACCTCGCCCATGGTGTAATACATTTTGTTGATCTCGCGTTCTTTATAAGGCATCTTTTTATTTCGGATATCGTATTTTCAATTTCGAATTTAGGAATAACGCTTGAATAATCGATAAAGTGTTTTAAATAATTAATACACACATCAAGAAAATCCTTAAATCTGTTTAACGGCGTAGCCCTCTTTAACGCCATTAAAAAAAAATTAAAAAGTTAAAAATCAAGGTTCAGACAAATAATTAACTTTGCCTTCATGACCGCTCCACAAATACGCAAGGCTTTTTTAGATTTTTTCGCTGGCAAAGGACATATCATCGTCCCATCGGCGCCCATTGTAGTTAAGAACGACCCTACCCTGATGTTTACCAATGCGGGGATGAACCAGTTTAAGGCTATTTTTTTGGGCGAGGAACAGCCTAAAGCCCCGCGCGTGGCTGACACCCAACGCTGCCTGCGCGTTAGCGGCAAGCATAACGACCTGGAGGAAGTAGGCATCGATACCTATCACCATACCATGTTCGAGATGCTGGGCAACTGGAGCTTTGGCGACTACTTTAAAAAAGAAGCCATTGCCTGGAGCTGGGAACTGCTGACCGAAGTTTACAAACTGCCAAAAGACCGCCTGTACGTCACCTATTTTGAGGGTGATAAAAAAGAGGGCCTGGAAAAAGATACCGAAACCTACGACCTGTGGAAACAATACGTAGATGAGGCCCACATACTCCCCGGCAACAAGAAAGACAATTTTTGGGAAATGGGCGAAACCGGCCCTTGCGGACCATGCTCGGAGATACATTTCGACAGTCGCCCGGATGATGAGCGCAAAGCCGTTAGCGGTGCAACACTGGTAAATGCCGACCACGACCAGGTGATAGAGATCTGGAATGATGTATTCATGCAGTTCAACCGTTTAAAGGGTGGCGCTTTACAGCCGTTGCCTGCCAAACACGTGGATACAGGCATGGGCTTTGAACGTTTAGTGCGGATTTTACAGGGTAAGTCTTCAAATTATGATACCGATATTTTTCAGCCGCTGATACAGTTCATAGCGGAGAAAAGCGGCAAGCAATATAACAGCGCAGCCAAACCCGGCGAAGAAGGTTGGAACGATGCCGTTGCCATGCGCGTAATGGCCGACCATATCCGTGCCATCAGCTTTGCTATATCCGACGGGCAATTGCCGTCAAGTAATAAAGCAGGATATGTTATCCGGAGAATACTACGTCGTGCCGTTAGATACCAATATCAATATTTGGGGTTTAAAGAACCTTTCTTAAATAAGTTAGTGCCTCTATTAGCTGAACAATTTAAAGGTGTGTTTGATGAGTTATGGAACCAAAAAGACTTTGTGCAGAAAGTGGTTTTAGAGGAAGAGAATGCATTTTTAAGGACCTTACAAAAAGGATTAGAATTTTTTACTGAAATTTTTGATACAGCATCAGTTAAAGATTTATATGAAATTTTAAATGAGCCCAATTTTAAGCCGTCTGTCGGAGGTAACATAGCCTTTTTATTATATGATACTTATGGCTTTCCAATAGATTTGACCGAATTGTTAGCTAAGGAAAAAGGATGGGTTGTTGATATGGTAGGATTCGAAGCTGCCCTCGCAGAACAAAAAAACCGCTCGCGCGCCGCAGCCTCCATTGATACCGGCGATTGGGTGACTTTAAAAAACGATGACACCGTTGAATTCACCGGCTACGATGAAACCGAAACCATTGCCCATGTAGTGAAATACCGCAAGGTAACAGCTAAAGGTAAAGAACAATACCAAATAGTACTGGATAAAACACCATTCTACGCCGAAAGCGGCGGCCAGGTGGGCGATACCGGCGAGCTGGTTTTCCCTGATGGTGAGGTGATCGAAGTTACCGATACCAAAAAAGAGAACGGCCTTACCGTACATTTTGTTGATAAGCTGCCCGAGGATATTGATGATGCCTTAACCGCCATTGTCGACGCCAATAAGCGCAACCGTACCAACAGCAACCACTCGGCTACGCACCTGTTGCATGCCGCACTTAAACAGGTTTTAGGCAGCCATGTGAACCAGAAAGGCTCATTGGTCAATGCAGAATACCTGCGTTTCGACTTCTCGCATTTTGCCAAGGTTACCGACGAGGAACTATCGCAAATTGAGTCCATCGTAAATGAAAAGATCCGCGAAAACATCCCGCTGAAGGAAGAACGCATGGTGGCTTATAAGGAAGCACTTAGTCGTGGTGTTAACGCTTTGTTTGGCGAAAAGTATGGCGAATATGTGCGCATCATTACGTTCGATGATAATTTCAGCAAGGAGCTTTGCGGCGGTACGCACGTAAAAGCTACCGGGCAGATCAGTTACTTTAAGATCATATCCGAAAGCGCCGTTGCTGCCGGTGTGCGCCGCATCGAAGCCATTACAGGTATTGCTGCCGAGCTATATATTAACGAGCAAAGCAGGCTGGTTAATGAACTAAAAGGCCTACTTAAAAACCCGAAAGACATTGCCAAAAGCGTGGAAAGCCTGCTGGAAGAAAATGCCAAACTGAAAAAGGAGATCGAAAAATCGGTACTGGAGAAATCATCCGGCCTAAAAAATGAGCTGGCTGCAAAGGCTGAAAACATAAACGGCATTAACTTCATCGCCCAAAAGGTTGAATTGCCCAATGCCGATGCGGTTAAAAATTTGGCCTATCAATTGAAAGATATTGTAAGCGACCTGTTTTTAGTATTAGCCGCCGACATTGATGGCAAACCAAACCTAACCGTAATGCTAAGCGAGAACCTGGTAAAAGACAAGGGCCTTAACGCCGGTAACATCGTACGCGAACTGGCTAAAGAGATACAGGGAGGCGGTGGCGGTCAGCCATTTTTCGCGACTGCGGGTGGTAAGGATTTGGGGGGATTGGACAGGGCTTTGGAGAAGGCTAAAGAGTTCTTAGCTTAAACTTACGTCATTGCGAGGAGGTACGACGAAGCAACCCCACAGGACAGGGATCAGGCGTGTATATCGGCAACTTGCATTGTGAGGTTGCTTCGTACCTCGCAATGACGCGCGGTTAATGTTTACCTCAACAACCGCATTATAACAGCAACTATCTCATTCCCCACTTTTTTTTGCGAGCCGGGTAACTGCTTCAATTTTTCGGCGTAGTTTTTGGCCTGCTCCTCGTTATCGAACAATAAAACCGCGTTATCATTTACCTCGCTAACCAAACCTTTTGGCGGGATGGGCAGCAGGTAGTTCATAAAGTTTGAGAAATTGATCTTCGAGGGTCCGTTTGATGGTATGCTAATGCGTAACATAGCGTTTTGGTTTATTACATGCATATAACGTTTATTTACTTAAACCTGTTTTAGGTAAAGACGGTTATTTATGTAATTTATTTGTCACGAATGTGGATTACTTATGCGATAACAAACGCGTTACATCCACTTATCCCGGTTGCACCCTTTATACCCCATTCTCTGGCAATGAAAAATTAAAATCAGCAATTAAAGTTTCAATAGTTTTTGAAAGTTCAATAATTTAATTACTTTTGTTGCGTGAAAATTCAGGATAATACCATACAACAATTAATTTTTATAGCAGGCCTTGCGCAATTAGCGCTCGTTGCCGGTAGCCTGGCTATACCTAAAGTGCTCGACTGGCATACCGGCTTAGCAAAACTCAGGCCGTTGTTAAAGCAAATGTTTTGGACCTATGCCGCGTATATATTGGTTACCAATCTTTGTTTCGGGTTGATATCTGCATTTGATTTTCGCGACCTGGCAAACCATTCAACCCTGGCTGCATTAATTACAGGTTTTATTGCTGTATATTGGATCTCAAGGGTATTTATACAATTCTTTTATTTCGACCGGACAGATTTCCCGCCGGGCAAATGGAACAAAATGGCTGAAATTGTATTGGTAACGCTTTTTATATTTTTAAGCGTGATTTATAGCCTTGCATTATACGCTAACTTAAACCCTACCTTATCATGAATATCAATTTGATGCCGATAATTTATTTCGCCTTGCTAAATCTGGGGATAATATTACTGGGCTATGTTTTCATTAAAAAAACATGGTTGTGGCAAAGCTGGCTATTGATGATAGGGTGCATCCTTGTTATATATCTTATATTTTTAGGCGAACACCCTATTATCAAAATGCTGGCCCTGATAGCTACAACCTTCACCTGCATGAAAGTTATTGCGGTTACCGAAAGCTATAGTAAAAAGGTATTGACACTCACATTCAAACAATGGGTTGTTTTTGCAGGCGGCTGGGCGGGAATGCGTGCACAGCCATTTGAAACGCTCGGCGCAGCTCCCCTGCCCGGCGCATGGCGGCTCATAAGGTTCGGCGTTACACGGGTTATTGCAGGGGCTGTGCTTATTTTTCTCGCGCATAAATTAGTATTACTACCCTGGAACCCTGAATTGATCTATATTTTAACCAGTGCCGGCCTCTTGATCGGTTTAAGTTTAATATTGCATTTTGGCCTATTGGGTATTAGTGCAGGTACATGGCGGCTCTCAGGTGTTAATACCTATTTGTTGTTCAGGCAGCCGGTGAAAGCTTTAAGCCTTACTGAATTCTGGAGCAAGCGCTGGAACATAGCTTTTAGTGAAATGACCTCGATAGCCATATTCAGGCCGTTAAGGCATAGAACCGGACCCGTGGTTGCGCTTATGGCAGCGTTTATTTTCTCAGGCTTATTACATGAAATTGCATTGAGTATGCCCGTTAACCACGGTTATGGCCTGCCTACTTTATATTTTATTATACAGGGTTTAATGGTATTACTCGAAAAGGCCCTTGTACAGAAAAAGCCCTTGTTTTTACAAAACAGGGTAATTGCGCATACCTGGACATTATTTTGGGTGATCGCTCCTATGCCGCTATTATTCCATAGCGAGTTTATTAAACAGGTGGTTTGGCCGTTAGCCGGACTGAGATATTAAGTTAGCCTATTGACAAAAAAAAGCGATGGATTTAAAAACCATCGCTTTTAAATATCTATTCATTCTGTTTTTACAACTCGTCCGGATCAGGCTTATAATTCGCTTCCAGTTCGGCCAGTTTCTCTTTACCGTAAGCAAATTTGGTTATGGTGTAAAATAGCACCGGCACAATAAATATGGCCAGTGATGTCGCGGTGATCATCCCCCCGAACACTGTCAAACCAATGGTTTTCCTTGCCTGAGCACCCGCACCTGATGCAAATACCAATGGCAATACGCCAAGAATAAATGCCATTGATGTCATGATGATAGGCCTTAAACGGAGTTTAACAGCATCCAGTGTGGCTTCTTCAAGCGGGATACCCCGGTCGACACGTTCTTTGGCAAATTCAACTATCAGGATGGCGTTCTTGGCGGCCAAACCTATCAGCGTTATCAAACCTATTTGCGCGTAAACGTTATCCGTAAGAGTTTTATTAAAGCTGAGGAATAATATCGCCCCAAAAGCACCCAAAGGCACAGCCAGCAACACCGAGAACGGCACCGACCAGCTTTCATACAATGCGGCAAGGAACAGGAACACGAAGCCTATGGACAGCATAAATATATAAACCGAACTTGAACCAGAGAGTACCTCTTCACGGCTAAGGCCCGAAAACTCATAACCGTAGCCTTGGGGCAATGTTTGATCAGCAACTTCCTTAAGCGCGGTAAGCGCGTCGCCTGAGCTGTAGCCATCTGCCGGGCTACCGTCTATCTCGGCCGAACGGAACAGGTTATAGTGATTTATAAGCGGCGCGTTCTCTATCATTTTGTACGATGTAAGGGTACTTAAGGGTACCATCGTACCCGCCTGGTTACGCACAAAATACTGACCGATATCATGTATACTCGTCCGATACTCTGTATCGGCTTGTGCCACCACGTGGAAATCACGTCCGTAAATGGTAAAGTCGTTTACAAATATGCTGCCCATATAGGTTTGCAGGGCATTGCTTACATCGCTTATAGCCACGCCTTGCTTTTTAGCTTTTTCACGGTCGATAGTTAACTGGTAGGCCGGTGTACTGGCGGTAAAGAAAGAGAATGCCTTCCCTATTTCGTGTCGTTGGTTTATAGCTGCTGTAAATTTATGCAGCACAGTTTCAAATGTTTTGATATCGCCACCTGCTTCTTTTTCTTCTAAAATAAATGAAAAACCACCGGTAGATCCCAGCCCGGGTATCGCAGGCGGCTGTATAACCACCACGCTGGCCTCTTTAAACTTACCCAGCTTTTTTTGCAGGTTGGCAGTTATGGCGCCTATCTGCAAGCTGTCGGCGCTACGCTGATCCCACGGTTTCAGCTGCACAAATATAGTAGCGCTGTTCGACTTACTACCGAAGCTCACCACGTTAAGCCCGCCTAAGGCAGCATAATGTAATACGCCGGGTGTTTTATCAAGTATTTTCATCATCCCCTGCAAATCGCTCACCGTACGTTGGGTCGATGCACCTTCGGGAATGTCGTAGGTTATATACAAACGCCCATCATCTTCCAGTGGAATGAAACCACTCGGTTTGTTTTTAAATAGTAATATGGCCCCGATAACTATGCATAAAAGTATAATGATGACAAACTTGGTATGCTTTATACTTTTATCAACCCCCCGGGTATATTTAGCGGTTACACGCTCAAACCAGCCATTAAACTTCGCAAAGGCCTGGTCGAGCCAGTTCTTCTTTTTATGCTCGTCATGTGGTTGCAGCATCAGCGTACATAGGGCCGGGGTTAACGATAAAGCCACAAACGCCGATATTAACACCGAAATAGCTATAGTAATGGCAAATTGCTGGTATAACCGGCCAACTATGCCCGGTATAAACCCAACGGGCACAAACACCGCCGCCAATATCAACGCTATGGCAATAACCGGGGCAGATATATCGCGCATGGCATGTATTGTGGCATCCTTTGGCGACATATGCTTTTCCTGGATATAATGCTCAACCGCTTCAACCACCACAATGGCATCATCAACCACAATACCTATCGCCAGTACAAAACCAAACAGCGTCAACGTGTTGATGGTAAAATGCAGCGGTATAAAAAATATGAAGGTACCAATAATGGACACAGGGATCGCCAGTACCGGTATGAGCGTGGTACGCCAGCTTTGCAGAAACAGGAACACAACTATAACCACCAATAACAGTGCTATTAACAGGGTCACCACCACTTCATGCACCGATACTTTCACAACTGTTATCGATTCAAATGGCACCACATAATCAACATCAGCAGGGAACGACTTTTTAAGTTGATCCATCGTAGCATAAACGTTGTCGGCCGTTTCAAGCGCGTTGCTTCCTGGAGCCTGGTATATCAGCAGGTATGATGCACGCTTACCATCAACATAGGAGTTATTGGCATAATTAAACTTGCCCAACTCAACACGGGCAACATCCTTTAAATGTACAACTGCGCCATTGTTTGGCAACGTGCGCACTATAATATTTCCAAATTCTTCAGGTTCGGTTAAGCGACCTTGCACCAGTACAGTGTATTCGTATGGCTGTGCTTTTTCCTGCGGCGTCCCACCCACTGTACCTGCAGCTATCTGTGCGTTTTGTTCAGTAATAGCGTTCGTAACATCCTGCGCCGTCATGCCTAAAGCCGCCAGTTTATCCGGCTTAAGCCATATACGCATACTAAAGTCATCAGCGCGGGTTATAACGTCACCTACCCCTTTGGTACGTGTTAATGCGTCTTTTATGAATATATTGGTATAGTTATCCATAAAGGTTACATCATGCGAAGCCTTTGGCGAATACATGGCAACCAGCATTAATATACTCGGGTTCTTTTTTCGTATGGTTAACCCCAGGCGCTGTACTACTTCAGGCAATAAGGGGGTTGCTATACTTACACGGTTTTGAATTTCAACCGCGGCATTATTAATATCCGTACCCACTTCAAAGTTAGCGGTCATGGAGTATTGCCCATTCGAAGCGCTGTTACTTTGCAAATAGGTCATGCCGGGGGTACCGTTAACCTGAACTTCAATTGGCGTTGCCACTGTTTGTTCAACGGTAAGCGCGTCGGCACC
>Ga0207142_1038_pt1 | contig 26657 bp, 22 predicted proteins | sample Alteio_BWMinHeat_2_FD_153561 | JGI IMG/M metagenome (GOLD analysis project Ga0207142, IMG submission 153561) | Enriched cells from forest soil in Barre Woods Harvard Forest LTER site, Petersham, Massachusetts, United States -... | ecosystem: Environmental > Terrestrial > Soil > Temperate forest >... | reverse complement strand
ACTGTTGTGCTGAAACCGGGGCTTAATGTGCCCCCGTTTATCACCAGGTTTGCCAGTGTAGCGGTTAATAACGGTGTGCGGTATATAGTGGCAGTATAAGTTTCATTTGTTTTTTTATCCTGTGCCGTTACCAGTACTTTAATAACATTCGCACCCGGATTTAAAGCCACAATAGGCGATGTTCCACCCGAGGCTACTATTATACCGTTAACCTTTATAACTGAAGTAACATCGGCTGCGGTGGGCGTTACGTTTACGTAAGTTACTGAATTGGCTACTGTATCGGTATAAGCTAAAGTTGATGTTTTAAATGTAGGTGATAAAGTAACATTGGTAATTGAGAGTTTTGTTAAGTTATCAATTGCTGAAGCGTCCCTGGTTACCACTACGGTATAAGCCTGGGTTGCTGATTTATCCTTCGAGGTAACTACTACGCTTATGCTATCGGCACCTACTGTTAAAGGAATAGCAGCCGATGGCTGGCCCGAAACTACCGCTTTGCCATTAACTGTAATAGTAGCGCCGCTTACCGTTGCTGTTGGCGTAACTTTTATAGAGGTAACTGTATTTGCTACCTCGGCTTTATAAGTTTGCACCAGGCTGTTAAATGTTGGGCTTAATGTGCCTGTGCTTAAAGTTATATTTGCAAGGTTGGCGTTTTTAGTGGTGTCAATATCAGGATAACCAAATATTTGAACTTTTTCAGGTATGTTGTTGCCGAATTTACGGATGATGATGGCATCGGCTTCAACAGGCTTTGCTAAAGTAAAGCCGTCCCATGTCATGTATTGCGGGCCGGTAAAGGTGCCTATAAAGGTTTTTACATTGCCGTTAAGGGCGTAAATGGTATCGGGCTTGTCACTAAACGTTCCTTCCATATCATAGAATGATAAACGCTTTACAATACTATGCTGGGTAAGCGGCAGTTTTACATTGCTCCATATCTGGGTGCCTGGCCCCCAAACATCCTGCACAACGTTCGTGACGTCGTCATTCATCCACGGCGTAAAGTCCATACCCGTATTAGGGGTTTGGGTTGCTTTAGTAAAATAAAGGCGAACAACTGTTTGGGCCTTACTGCTGGTAGAACTAAGGAGAGATGCGAGCAAAAGTGTGCTGCAAATTATCGTTGATAATTTTTGTTTCATCGGCTTAATCTTTTGTTTTCATGGGCATTACGCTATCGTTCTACGGGCAGCGTAATGATTATGTTACAATAGTAATTAAAAAAAAATTACAAAAACAAATAAATTGGCATAATTAATGCAATGCGAAAGTTTTGTTGCCGTTTAGTTAAAAAATATACTATTGAGAAATTATGACTTTTGCAAAAAAATATCATTTTATAGTAGAAAATGCAATTTCTTACCAGTTAAATTGCGAAAGATGTTGACAAATGTGGAAAATGTTAACATTTTATGTCGGGTTATCAACATTTTAATATTACACACTTTGGGGAAATAATTGCACATTTTTGTATTTTCCACACTGTTAATTATCTGCTCCTGGAAATTTTTATTAACAAAAAATCAATGGTAATTTAACACCTTTTCAGGGTCGATTTTGAACCGTTTAAATCCCTGAAAAATCCCTAAAATCACGCCGGCTTGCTGCCTTTATTTGGAATATTCCGGCAAAATCAGGAGTTATTGTGACAAGCCTGTTTTATTGTATTTTGGCTTTTATTGCTGATTTACAGGCTGTTAATATTGCCACTGTAAGGTGTCCGTCCGTTCAGGATGCAACATGTAAAAGGACAGACAGGAAAACCAAAAACATGGCTACCCTGTCCGCTCCTGTTCTTATTACCCTTATCCCCCAAACGGACGGACACCCATCTATCAGCAATATATAATATAACTAAAGGGAAAATAGTTAAAGAGTATTCTTTATAATCACAGAATAATCCTTATATTTGTATAGTAAACCATCACCGGGTTATCCACATTCCTTCTTAATTATAATACACTGCAAATCATATATATGAATATGATGATGGGGGAGTATTTTTTAAATTTCAGGGTTGAAATTTAAACATCAGTAGCAAAGGATATATCTCATTCTTAAGATTCAATCTAATATCATTAGAATAAAATCATGTATTATTGATTAAATCGCAAGGTATAATAGCATATAAGCTTGATACAACTGCTAATGCAACTGCAACCGTATGAGTCCGTCCGTCCGTTCTACCCTACCGGGTAACCGAACGGACGGACACATACTCACTCCTTCACCAAATCACTAATTCACTCAATAAAAAATCTTATACTTGTTATTCAAAAAAAATGAAGCGTCTACTCACCAATTTAACCTTCCAGGTATTAGTTGCCATTATACTGGGCGTAATAGTTGGCGCTTACTTCCCTGGCTTTGCGCCAGCAGCTAAACAGATCAGCGATACATTTATCAGGATGATAACCATGCTGATAGCACCCATCATATTCTGCACCATAGTTTTAGGCATTGCCGGTATGCACGATATGAAAAAGGTTGGCAGGGTAGGAGGCAAGGCGCTGCTTTACTTTGAGATTGTTACCACCTTTGCCCTTATAATAGGCATAACCGTTGCCAACCTGCTTAAACCCGGTGCCAGCTTCATGAATCACCCGGTAGTTGCTGCCAACGCCGCAAAGCTTGCCGACTACCAAAAAGCTGCCGCCGATATGAAATGGGGCGACTTCTTTACCCACATAGTACCATCAAACATATTCGCAGCTTTTGCCAATGGCGATATTTTGCAGATACTTTTCTTCGCCATATTATTCGGTTACGGCTTAAGCAAACTTGCAAAGGATGGTGACGGCTTTGTATCGGGCATTGATAAACTATCCAAAGTGCTGTTCAACATTATGAAGGTGGTGATGAAGCTGGCACCCATAGGCGCATTTGCCGGTATGGCTTTTACCATAGGCACTTACGGCATCAGCACCTTAAAACCCATGCTTAACCTGCTTGGAGCGGTGTATATTACCATGATCCTTTTCATATTCGTGGTGCTCAACATTATTTGTCGACTGTACAAATTCAGCCTGTGGAAATACCTGGTATATATAAAGGAAGAGATATTACTGGTGCTGGGCACCTCATCATCCGAATCGGCCCTGCCAAGCATGATAGAAAAGATGGAGAAATTCGGTTGCTCAAAATCCGTAGTGGGCCTGGTGATACCTACAGGCTACAGCTTTAATTTGGATGGGACGACCATTTATATGTCGATGGCGGTGATATTCCTGGCACAGGTATTCCGTATCGACCTTAGCATCGCACAGGAGCTGACCATTATAGGCATACTGATGCTCACCTCAAAAGGCGCAGCAGCCGTAACAGGCGGCGGGTTCATCATCCTAACCTCAACCCTGACAGCCATACACATTATACCCATTGAAGGCATGGCGATACTATTTGGCGTCGACCGGTTTATGAGCGAAGCAAGGGCGATAACCAATTTAATAGGAAATGGGATTGCTACTATTGTGATAGCTAAGAGTGAAGGGGAGTTTACCCCGCAGCCTATCAGCAAAGGAGTTTAATATCGAACACTGAATAACGAATGTCGAATAATGAAGTTTTGCTTCGACGTTCAATATTTGTTATTCGGTGTTCATTATTATAGATCCTGTCCATCAATGGCCGCAGGGTATGGGCAGGGGAAATGGACGGCCAAAATAGCGGCATAAGTAAAGAATGATAAAAGACATATACATTGCCTTAACCTTATTAAAAGCCATTATAATTATAGTGGGCATGGGCTTTATTATCCTGAATCTGATATTTGGTTTTAGAGATAAGGATGATCAAAAATTCAAAAAAGCAGGGCTGATCTTCCTTGGGATATGTGGTTTGTTAACTATACTTACAATAATTGAATTTACAATTGCGCTTAATCGATGAAAAAGACAATATCGCTATCTGTTACCAATCTCCCTCCACGTCATTGCGAGGAATGAGCAGGCCTGTGCGAGCGGAATGACGAAGCAATCTCTTTAAGCTAAGTAACCAAGCGGCAAAGCAAAGCGCTATTCCCGCATCAAGTCATCATACAAATCTTTCCATTCAGGATTGATTGAATTTACCAAATTGATCTTATACTCCCGGCTACTTCCTTTAATCAGCTTTTCAGCTGCTATCGCTTCTTCAATATCCGGGTAGAAGTAATAGTAAACTAACTTATCACAATTATATTTTGAAGTGAAGCTGTTGGGATAGGTCTTATTTTTATGCTCCCATATCCTGCCTGTGATGTCTGAAGTTACACCCGTGTATAGTACTGTGTGAATTTTATTGGTAAGGATATAAACGCATCCACCTCGTGCAAAAACCATGTTGTAAATATGATTATTATCGGGCAATAATGAGTAATACAGCGGCGACTTAGCTTAAAGAGATTGCTTCGTACCTCGCAATGACGCGCGGGGAAAATGCATTGCAAACAAACTTTTACAAAAAAATTACGGCAACTTCACTTCGGCGCACAAAAATATTTTAGCTTTGCCGTACTAAAAGAAAAACATACTCATGAGTGTTCTTGTAAATAAAGATTCTAAGGTTATTGTTCAGGGTTTTACCGGTAAAGAAGGTAGCTACCATGCCGAGCAAATGATTGATTACGGCACACAGGTAGTTGGCGGTGTTACGCCGGGTAAGGGTGGTCAAACCCATCTCGACAGGCCCGTGTTCAATACCGTTGCCGATGCAGTTGCCCAAACCGGTGCCGATGTATCTATCATATTTATACCCCCTGCCTTTGCTGCCGATGGTATTATGGAAGCCGCCGAAGCAGGTATTAAAGTTATAGTTTGTATTACCGAAGGCATACCTACCAAGGATATGATTATGGTAAAAGAATATATTGCCGCCAGGGATACACGCCTTATAGGCCCTAACTGCCCCGGTATTATTACTGCCGATGAAGCAAAAATTGGTATTATGCCGGGCTTTATTTTCAAGAAAGGCCATGTAGGCGTAGTTTCAAAATCAGGCACATTAACTTATGAAGCGGTTGACCAGGTTGTGAAAGCAGGTCTGGGAATCACCACAGCCATCGGCATTGGCGGCGACCCGATCATCGGCACCACCACTAAACAGGCTGTTGAGCTGTTGATGAACGACCCTGAAACCCACGGCATCATTATGATTGGCGAAATAGGCGGCGGCATGGAAGCCGAAGCTGCTCGCTGGATAAAAGAAAATGGCACTAAGCCTGTTGTAGGGTTCATCGCCGGTCAAACCGCGCCTCCGGGCCGCAGGATGGGCCACGCAGGTGCTATTGTTGGCGGAGCCGATGACACCGCAGCCGCTAAAATGAAGATAATGACCGAATGCGGTATCCGCGTAGTTGATTCGCCGGCTGAAATTGGCGCTGCTATGGCGGAAGAATTGAGTAAATAGAATCAAGAGGCAAGAATCAAGAATCAAGATTCAAGAGATAAGAAAAATCCTGGTTGATAGCCGGGATTTTTTATTAAAGCCTATTTTTATAGTTGCTCTCGAGTTTATTATAAAACTCTAAGGTTTCACCGTTAAAATGAAGCATTTCGTTTAAGTCGTCGATCCGGGTTTTAACACTTGTAATCCGGGAATTGCGGAAAGAGTTGATAAACATATCTTGTGTAACCGTATCTGTAAATCCTACAATGCCAATTTCACAATCCCTTGAACCAAGTATTACCCATTGGTCATTCATGGAATACATTGCTATTGTTTCTCCGTTATCCATCAAACAATCTGCTGGACTGTTGCCGGGATCGCTATTCAAAAAATCCCGATAGTCTTCATAACTATATTCATCGCTTATTTCGGCAACATTGTATTTATTAAAATGCTTTACAAAATAATTTTCAGCAGATGGTAGTATAGTGTAAAATGAAAACGATGTATCACCAATTTGATTTAAAAATGATTTTAGTCCAGTAAAAAAAACTTCGCCATAAATTATATCAAACTCAAAACTTTTAAAATATTTAAACTGATCGTTAAACATATTACTCGGCAAATCATTGGTCAGGTCAAATAATCTTTCAAGACGCTTTTTTTGTGAAAGAAACTCATTTATATCAGTTATAAATTGAAGCATTAGAATATTTTATCAAGTATAATCTTTTAATTTCATTCGGTCAAACCATTGTAAACATACCTTCCCGCAAGCTTCAATCCCCTAAAATTGTCGTATATTGTATCAAGTGAAAATCAACAATTCACTAAATCACTAATTCAATAAATAAAAATGGAATACAATAAATTAACACCTGAAGAGGAATATGTAATACTGCATAAAGGCACTGAAAGACCATTCACCGGTGCATTATTAAACAACAAAGCCGAAGGCGTATACGTATGTAAAAGATGCGACACACCGTTGTATGAATCGGCTACCAAGTTTGAGTCGCACTGCGGCTGGCCCAGTTTCGATGACGAGATACCCGGCGCAGTAAAACGTGTACCCGATGCGGACGGACGCCGTGTGGAAATAGTATGCGCCAATTGCGGTGCACACCTGGGCCACGTATTCGAGGGCGAATATTTAACACCCAAGAATGTAAGGCATTGTGTAAACTCGGTAAGCATGAAGTTTGTGCCGTTGGAGAAATAAGTTTTATCCGGCATAAGTAATAGCGATGGATATGAAAACCTATCGCTATTGTTATTTATAACTTATTCTTTTTATCAATGAACCATACGGCAGCGCTTTGCAGGTTCAGTTTATTTTCCTCTGTAAAATCGAATAAGCTGTAAATCTTGCCGGCATCATTCACAAACTTTACCGACACCACCATGTGGGCGAAATGCAAGCAGGTCATAATTTGCGATCTCGGCATCCACAGTAAGGCGCACTGTACAATTCATATCCATCACCCTTGCAAAACCCGGTGACGGAACAAAATACATGAGGCTGTCGTTATCCAGCTTAACTACAATTTCAGAGTGGCGGATATTCGTATTGTTTATATAAACTATTGAATCCTGCTGAATGACGTGGTTTATGCTTAAAGAGGTCTTATTGCCGTATTTGCTAAAGCCAAAGGATTGCTGCCCTACTGGATGAACAAGATTTGCAAATACCACCAGGTCAGTTTTCGACCGGGTATCAATAATTACCACCTGGGCTTTTGCGGTAAAACAGAATAGGGTAAATAAAATAATAGGGGCAATTTTCATTAAAAATTCAATTTGCAATAAACATAATAATATAATTTGGTTTGTGACCCTACAAGCGATTTAAAGCCCGTACATAAACTTGTTTATAACTTAAGGCGTTGTTAAAAACTATCACTAACACCCTAAAGCCAATGACCCTTATCTTTGAATCATTAAGTTCTTACAATCGCTATAAGGGTTGCCGGTTTTATTGCCGGCATTAAAAGGGAACCAAGTTAAATTCTTGGGCTGACGTGCAACTGTGTTATTAAGTAGTTCAAAGTCAAAAGTTTAAAGTCAAAAGTCGGGATGTTCAATCTTACTTTCAACTTTAAACCTTCAACTCTTAACTCAAATAAAGCCAGACACCTGCCTGCATAGCTTGTCAAAACTTTCACGCATAAGGTTTTGCCAAAAGTCGATCTACTACTGCCTCATTTACGGGTGCAGGCGGTTCATTGCCTTTTGTCGACTCCAAACAACAAAGGCAAAATGAAAACTGAAAACGAAGAAATATTACTGAGAGAGAACAAGGACAGGTTTGTCATCCTGCCTATCAATTACCCACAAATTTGGGAAATGTACAAAAAGCACGAAGCCAGTTTCTGGACAGCCGAAGAAATAGACCTTTCCGACGACCAAAAACACTGGGAAGCTTTGAGCGATGGTGAGCGGCATTTCATATCGCACATCCTGGCATTTTTTGCCGCCAGCGATGGTATTGTGAACGAGAACCTTGCCATCAATTTCATGAGCGAAGTACAATTACCCGAGGCCCGCTGCTTCTATGGTTTCCAGATCATGATGGAGAATATCCATTCTGAAACCTATGCACTGCTGATCGATACCTATATAAAGGATGCTGCCGAGAAAGACAGGCTTTTCCACGCCATTGATACTGTACCCTGCGTAAATAAAAAAGCCGAATGGGCATTGAAGTGGATAAGCAACGGAACATTCGCCCAGCGATTGGTAGCCTTTGCAGCTGTTGAGGGGATATTCTTCTCAGGTAGTTTCTGCTCTATATTTTGGTTGAAGAAACGTGGTTTAATGCCGGGCTTGACTTTCAGTAATGAGCTCATCTCGCGCGATGAAGGCATGCACTGCGAATTTGCTTGCTTACTGTACAAAATGTTAAAAACAAGGCTCTCAAAAGAAGAAGCCACCAAAATAATAACTGACGCGGTAGAGATAGAAAAGGAATTTGTGACCGATGCACTACCCGTAGCGCTCATCGGCATGAATGCCAAACTGATGAGCCAGTACATTGAGTTTGTAGCCGACAGATGGTTAAGTGAATTAGGTTACGAAAAGTATTACAACGCCACCAATCCATTTGATTTTATGGAGATGATAAGCTTGCAAGGCAAAACCAATTTCTTCGAGAAACGGGTTGGTGATTATCAGAAAAGTGGGGTATTGAATGCAGATGCCAAGACACAGGCGTTTTCATTAGATGAGGATTTTTAAATAGAGTATCAAGTAGCTAGTATCAAGTATCAAGATACGGCTGCAATTATTAAATAGATTATTAACCAGTTAGTTTAAGTCTTGATACTTGATACTAGCTACTAAATACTAAAGAACATGTTTGTAATTAAAAGAGACGGCAGAAGAGAAACAGTAAAATTTGATAAGATAACAGCACGTATTGAGAAGCTGTGTTACGGGTTCAATTTGGTTGACCCGATTGATGTAGCCAAGAAGGTAATTGAGGGGTTGTATGATGGCGTAACTACTTCCGAGCTGGATAATCTTGCTGCCGAAACTGCCGCATCCTTAACCACCAAGCACCCTGATTATGCTTTGCTGGCATCGCGTATAGCGGTATCGAACCTGCATAAAAATACGGTGAAGTCATTCTCTGAAACTATGCGTAAGCTGTATGAGTACACCGACGAGAAAACCGGCAAAAATGCCTCTTTGATTGCTGATGACGTATGGCAGGTGATAAAAGACAATGCCGAACTGCTTGACAGCACTATTATTTACGACCGTGATTTTGGCTTTGATTACTTCGGCTTTAAAACCCTTGAAAAATCATACCTGTTAAAGGTTGAAGGCAAAATAGTGGAACGCCCTCAGCATTTGTTCATGCGGGTATCGGTTGGTATCCATAAGGCAGACATCGACAGCGTTATCAAAACCTACAACCTGATGAGCGAGCGTTGGTTCACCCATGCTACGCCTACCCTGTTCAACGCCGGTACACCAAAACCACAAATGTCGTCGTGTTTTTTGTTGACAATGAAGGACGACAGCATCGACGGTATTTATGACACTCTAAAACAAACCGCCAAAATATCACAAAGCGCTGGTGGAATTGGCTTAAGCATCCATAATGTAAGGGCCACAGGCTCATACATCAGCGGGACGAATGGTACCAGTAACGGTATTATCCCCATGCTGAAGGTATTTAATGATACCGCACGTTATGTTGACCAGGGCGGCGGCAAGCGCAAGGGCGCATTCGCAATCTATTTAGAGCCGTGGCATGCGGATGTATTTGATTTCCTTGATCTGCGCAAGAACCACGGCAAGGAAGAAAATCGTGCGCGTGATCTATTCTACGCCCTTTGGGTAAGCGACCTGTTTATGCGTCGTGTAGAAGCTAACGAGGACTGGAGCCTATTCTGCCCCCACGAAGCACCGGGATTAGCCGATTGCTGGGGCAAAGAGTTTGAAGCACTATATGAACGCTACGAGCAGGAAGGTCGTGCACGTAAAACGGTAAAAGCGCAGGAACTTTGGTTTGCGATACTGGATGCTCAGGTAGAAACAGGCACACCATATTTATTATACAAAGACGCCGCCAACGGCAAATCGAACCAGCAGAATTTAGGCACCATAAAAAGCTCGAACCTGTGTACTGAAATAATGGAATATACCGATGCCAACGAGGTTGCGGTTTGTAACCTTGCTTCATTAGCATTGCCGCGCTATATCCAAAATGGCATTTTCGACCATAATAGATTGTACGATGTAACTTATCAGGTTACCATCAACCTGAATAAAATTATCGACCATAACTATTACCCGGTTGAGGAAGCCCGTTACTCCAACCTGCGTCATCGCCCTATTGGTTTAGGCGTACAGGGTTTGGCAGATACCTTTATCCAGCTCCGCCTTCCATTTGAAAGCGATGCCGCCAAACAACTGAACAAAGAGATATTCGAGACCATCTATTTCGCAGCTATGACAGCTTCGAAGGATTTGGCAATTAAAGACGGTGCTTATGAAACTTTCAAAGGCTCACCATTATCAAAAGGCAAGTTCCAGTTCGATTTGTGGAACGTACAGCCGGATAGTGGCAGGTGGGATTGGGAAAACCTGCGTTTGGATGTAATGAACCATGGCGTGCGTAACTCACTTTTAGTAGCGCCAATGCCAACTGCTTCCACCTCGCAAATTCTGGGTAACAACGAATGTTTTGAGCCTTATACCTCAAACATCTACACCCGCCGTGTATTAAGCGGTGAGTTTATTGTAGTAAACAAATATTTGCTGCGCGACCTGGTGAATCTTGGCTTATGGAACACCACCATGAAGGACAAGATCATTACCGCCAACGGTTCGATACAGGATATTGAAGAGATCCCAACCGAAATAAAAGAACTGTACAAAACCGTTTGGGAAATCAAGATGCGCAGCATTATTGATATGGCAGCCGACAGGGGTGCTTACGTTTGCCAGTCGCAATCGTTGAACCTGTTCATCAACTCGCCAAACGCGTCGAAGTTAACTTCCATGCACTTCTACGCCTGGAAAAAAGGCCTCAAGACCGGCATGTACTACCTACGCACACAAGCGGCATCGCAGGCGGTTAAGTTCACGGTCGAGAACCAGGGCGGCAAAAACATGGACGCCGTTATACCTGAAGTTGTTGCCGAATTAAGCAATGATGTACCCGCCGGCCCAAGCTGCTCGATGGATGAAGGATGTGTGACTTGCTCGGCGTAATTTTTAAGTCAATAGTCGATAGACCATAGTCCATAGTAAGTTGTAATTTTACTTTTGTCTATGGACTATCGACCATGGGCTATGGACTAATCCAATATGCAAAAACATGAAACCGTACACTGCGAACGCTGCAAAGCGCCATTTGAATGTAAAGCCAATTCATTCACCAAGTGCCAGTGCAACAAAGTACAGTTAACTTTGAATGAAACGCAATATGTTAGCGAGAATTTTGACGGGTGTTTGTGCGCGGATTGTTTGTTGGAGTTGAAGGAGGAATATCAAAAAACTTTGCACTAATTAAAAAGAAAAGGCCCGGAAAACCCGGGCCTTTTACGTTGATTATATTTCGATAGGCATTAATTAGCCACCGGGTTATCGCCTGTGCCTAAAGTGCCGTTAATGTACAGCTTGGGGTTCACCTTTTTGGTATCGCCCTGGTAAACCCAAACAATGTTGCCAATGTATTTACTAAAGGCCTGGTTTATATCAGCCAGGGTTACTTTTTTCACATCCTGCACCAGTTGTAACGAATGCTTCCAGTCGCCGCGCAATACTTCATTCGAAGCTATCGATGCTGCCTGTGCTGCGTTGGTTTCATTTTTATAATAGAAACCTGTTAAGTAGGTTATCTTCATGTCAGCCAGTTCATCCTTGGTAAAACCATGTTTCTTGGTACTGTCAACCAGTTTATCAAATACAGAAATATATTTATCGGGCATGGTGGTTGATACCGAGAACCTTGCCGATGATGTTGAGCCGTTTGAGAACCACGCTTGTGGTGCGTATGATAAGCCATTGTTGGTACGTATATCAAGGAAATGGCGCTGTGCAAATATCCTCATGGCTACGCTGAATGCGATATAATCAGGGGCATCAACTTCGGGGCCACTGGTAACACCCTCAACATAATTGGTAGCCAAATCCCTTGATTCGGATTTAAAACTATTATTATACACCCTAAAGAATGTTTTCTGTAATTCAACAGGCTTGCCCAATTTTATACCTGCCAGCATTTGCCCAACCTTTTGTTCAATAACTGCGCGGTCAAGATCGGCCACAACAACCACCAGCATGCGCGAGCGGGTAAGTATCGAGTTATAATACGCCTTTGTTTCGGCGGCTGTTAATTTTGATATGATCTCGGGGGTGCCATTTGGATCCTTGGCAAAGTCACGGCCTGCAAAAGCGGCTTCGTTAGCCATTTTATCAATAGCCGCGTCGGGCGATGATTCCCTTTGTTTAAGGTTGTTTATGGCATCATCCTTTATCCGCGAAAATTCAGTGGTATCAAACCTTGGCTGGGTCAAAGCCTCGTTATACAGCGGCCAAACCACGTCAAGGTCGCTTTTTATACAATTCATACCCAAAACCGAGTAATCTTTTCCACTCGATCCGTAAACCGAAGCGCTCACCCTGTCCAGAGCATCTTTAAAGCTATTTTTATCGTGTCTTACGGTACCGCATTCGGTAAGGGCCGTCATGGCTAATGCTTCAATCCCCATTTTATCGGCAGGGTAATTATGTACGCCACCTTTTAAAATAGTTTGTATCTCAACAATATCGTTACCGCTGGGCTGCACTATCACTTTTACCCCGTTAACCATCATTTCGTAAGCCTTGTTCTGTGCCATTGCCGGCTTTGCACTTACTACCGATGCTGCTATAAGCAGCGTGTATATATATTTTTTCATGGTGATAATTGTTTTAAATTACTTAGCTACAAAAAACGATGCAGCATTAACCTGTTTATTTAACGTAGGGTCGATTATTAACCCGGCAACGGCTGGTTTGCCTACTAAATAGGTTTCCAGGTACCGTTTAATATCGGCGCGGGTTACTTTCTGGTAATCATCGGTGTTGTCGGTATAATAATTAAGCGATGTACTGGCCCAGCAATAGCTAACCTGGCTTGGCAGCGATGATGGTTTTTCTTTTGCATATTCATCATTACGCAATAAAATGGCTTTAGCATCGGTTAACTGCTGATCGGTATAATAGTCAGGATTGTCAAACATGCTGATCTGGTGCATCACCTCGTCAAAACATTCTTTTATTTTGCCGGGGTTTGGCACCACCTGTAATGCTATAGGCCCAACATACCTGCAAGTTTGGTAATTTATGCTAACACCGCTTGCCAGGCCTTTATCTATCAAAGCTTGTTGTAATTTAGCTGAGTTTAAGCCCAACATTGTCGAGAAAACATCGGCAGCTATAGTTGATGCCGAGTCGGTTCCATAAGCTGGACCCTGCCATTCAAACTGCATAAAAGGGGTACGCGCTATGGTTGACTCCTTCACAAAAAAGTCGTTTTTAGCAATTGGCTTGAACGCTGGGATAGGATATTTTGCTATAGGGTCCGATCCGCTGCTTTCCCAGTCGCCGAATATTTTTTCGGCCATTGCAAATGCTTCTTCATGCTTCACATCGCCGCAAATAGTTAGCAGGCTGTTGTTAGGGAAGTAATATTTGTTTTTTATGATCATCATTTTTTCAGGCGTAGCCGTGTTAATGATGTTGTGTATACCTATCGGGTTTTTACGGGTAAACAGGTCGCCCCAAACACGTTTTTCTACTTCAAAATTAAGCTGGAAGAATGGGTTACTTTCAGCACGCTGGAACTCTCCATCAACCACTATCCTTTCCTTCTGCATATCCTCAATACGGTATATCGGGAAGCGGATGGCGGCATTCAAAAATTTAAGCCCCGCTTTCAGGCTGTCCCTGTCGAACGTAAAAAAGTAGTTTACACGCTCGTTGCTGGTAGTACCATTCCATATTGCGCCAAGCTCCTGGGTACGCTTTAAGAATTGTGCCTGGGTAGGATAATCTTTGTTTGCCTTGAAGAACATGTGCTCAAACAGATGTGAAAGGCCATTATAAACCGAATCCTCGGTAAATGAACCATTCTTAACGGCTATCTCAATAGTTGCCAGCGGCACTTTACTATTTTCAATAACCAGCACCTGCAACCCGTTGGGTAATTGTTTCCAATAATAGCCCGCGGGCAGGCGCAATTGTGCAAATGAGCCAACAGCAAGCAGCAGCCCTGCAACAGTTAGTGTACAGCTTTTAATAAATTTTGAAGTCATAATGTAGTTTTTGATTAATAATGAGATTATAAATATATTCAGTTATTCCTAAAAAACAGAATGATATGGCCCCGGGGAGAATATTTTCCCCCTAAAAGGGTGATTTGTTAAGGTTTATTAAACAAAAAAAGCCGTCCTAATGTAGGACGGCTTTAAAGCTGATATGTTACAGCAGATCAATTATATTCTACATTTAAAGTAATAGGTACGTTCAAAGCTTTTGAAACTATGCAATTTGCCTTTGCGCCTTCGGCTATTTCTTTAAATTTTTCTTCCGATACGCCATCAATAACGGCTGCTTTCAGGTTTAGCTGGATGCCGTTAATTACCAGGTTTTGCAGGTCAAGGTCGAGTACAGCTTCGGTATCAAGGTCATTAGCGGTAATGCCTGCCTGGGTTAAGGTTGCGCTAACCGCCATGGTAAAGCAACCAGCATGCGCGGCGGCTACCAGTTCTTCGGGGTTGGTGCCAATACCATCGGCAAACCTTGTTTTAAATGAATAGTTTGTATTATTAAGGACAGTGCTTTGGGTTGATATTTCGCCCTTGCCTTCCTGCAGGTTGCCCTTCCAGTGTGCTTTTGCAATACGTTTCATAGTGTTGAGTTTTTTTAGTTTTTATAACGGTAAAACTACTGTTTTGTTTAATAATTGGTTATCAATAATATCTATTTGATATAGCAATTATTTATCGCCTGTTAGGTCTTCTGTTTCTTCTTCCTTGCCGCCGGGAAGAGCACATTATTTAATATCAACCTGTAGCCGGGCGAATTGGGATGAAGTTTAAGGTCGGTAGGCGGGTCACCTACCATATGCTGGTAGTCCTCAGGGTCGTGACCGCCGTAGAATGTCCATTGGCCCTTGCCGTATTCGCCATGGATATAGCGGGCCTCGTTGGCGGTTTTCATTTCGCCCATAATAATAACACCGGGCTTTATCTTGCTTTCGTCAAAGGCGGTGGTAAGGCCCATAAAGCCTTTTATCACCTTGTCATGGTCCTGTGTTAGCATACTGGGCACCACATCCCATTTGGCCGAAAAATCAAACAGCATAAAAAAATCATGCGCCTGGTCAACCTGCCGGGTAGCGGTTACATCAATATTACTGAAGCTGTGCGACAGCGGGTTCATATCAATAGTGAAATTCTGGAAGGCGAAGGTCTGGCTAAAATCCAGTTTCGATTGCGCGGCGGGATCGGCAGCATCACCATCGAACATGGCCTCGCAAATATCGGTGTTATGCGCAGCAAGGGCTATGTCAAACGTATCAGTCCCCGAGCACATGGCAAACAAGAATCCGCCGCCTGCACAAAAGTCGCGTATCCGTTGTGCCACGGCCAATTTCATTTGCGACACCTTATTAAAGCCCAGCTTATGCGCCATTGCCTCCTGGTTGCGTACATCATCGTTATACCATTGCGCATAGCGGAAACCACCATAAAATTTGCTGTATTGCCCCGTAAAATCCTCATGGTGCAGGTGCAGCCAGTCGTATTTGGGCAGGTCGCCACGGATCACTTCTTCATCATACACTACATCATAAGGTATCTCGGCATATTTTAAAACCAGCGTAACCGCATCATCCCAGGGCAGCTTATCCTTTGGCGAGTACACCGCCATGCGGGGTGCTTTTTCCAGTTTCACCACATCCATGTTGACCGATGGGTCGCTCACTTCGGTAATGATCTGGTCGGCCTGTCCGTCGGCTATCACCTGGTAGCTTACGCCACGGATGTTGCATTCGTCCTCAATCTTTTTGTCGTATTTCATCATAAAGCTGCCGCCGCGGTAATTGAGCAGCCAATCCACTTCCTGGCTATTTTTCAATACCCAAAACGCGATGCCGTATGATTTTAAATGATCCTTTTGTTCATCATCCATAGGGATGAGGATGGAAGAAGCTTTGCCGAAAAGAGGTAAAAGGAGAAAGGCAAAAGGTAAAAGATATTTCAGCTGCTTCATGTTCAAATTTAACGAATAAACCCGGAAACTATTTTCTATTTAAATGATTGCAGTTATAAAAAGTTAGTACATTGTCCTACCTTATTACTTTATATGGAAATTCACCAATTTCAAAACCTGCTTAACCAGGTAAAAGCAATAACTGCCCGTTATAAAAAAATCAATGAGCTTACTGGGGAAAATTTCAATATATTCCAAATACTTAAACTTGAATCATCGGAAGTAAGAATGCACTCAGCCTTTTTGGCAGAATTATTAAATCCCAAGGGGAGCCATGGGCAAAAAGACATTTTCTTGAAGTTATTTGTTGAGGCTTTTTGTTTCAAAGAAAATATTATTGAAACTATTTCTTGCAAAGTAAAAGTTGAAGATCACATAGGTCTAATAAGCACAGACAAAACTCAAGGTGGCAGAATAGATATAACAATTACGGATGCTAATAACCATCAAATTATTATTGAAAATAAAATTTATGCAGGGGATCAAAATCATCAACTTCTTCGCTATTATAATTATTCAGAAAATGCAGATATAATCTATTTAACTCTTGACGGGAAGGATGCTGAAAAACATAGCAAAGGAGATTTAAATGAAGGTGAGCATTATAAAAAATATTCGTATAAATATGACATCATAAATTGGTTGGAACTTTGCCGCAAAGAAGTTGCGATTTACCCAATTGTAAGAGAGGCTATAACACATTACATTAACTTAATTAAGCATTTAACGAATCAAACAATTAATCAAACAATGGAAGAAGAGATAAGCGATTTATTAAAAGGGTATTTACAAGAGAGTTTTATTATTTCTGCTAATTTAGATAAAGCGTGTAAAAAAATATCAGATGATTTTGGCCTAAGTTTAACAAACGCTATGAGTCGAATTGGTATGACGTGTGAATATAACATCGATTTTGAGAAAAAACATAGCGAAGTATATATATACAAACCTGAGTGGAAATATTTTTCTATCTGTTTCGGACTCCAACGATTTGATAAGGATTTAATTTATGGATTTTGTGCTGACGATCCTAATAGTATTCCTTCCGAGGTACTGGAACAATTCGTTACAATTAAAAACAATAAATCCTTGAGTAGCGAATGGTGGCCTTGGTTTATGAAAATGGAAGATCCATTTTACAATTGGTATAACTTTGAAGCATGGCAAGCTATATTAGATGGAACAATGGAAAGTGCTATGTTAAAGAAAGTGAATGATTTACTTACACTTAGCAAAGTATTTACGATGTAAAAGAAGCGTAAAGTGATGGGATTATCTGTATTACGCTACTTAATATAAAATTAAGGTCACAAATTGTGACTTTAAACGTCATTCCATCTAATCAATCACTCTTCATTCCCTACTCATCAAAAAATTATTACCTTTGCCAACTATTTAAAAATTAAAATGAGCAAAGCGATAATTAAAACCGAAAAAGGCGACATGACCGTAGAATTTTACGACAATGACGCGCCAAACACGGTTGCCAATTTTAGGAAACTGGCTAAATCAGGATTTTATGATAATGTGACCTTTCACCGTGTGATACCTAACTTTGTGATACAGGGTGGCGATCCCACAGGTACAGGCGCAGGCGGCGCAGGTTATAAAATTGATTGCGAATTAACCGGCGGCAACCAATACCACGACCGTGGCGTACTGTCAATGGCACATGCAGGCAGGAATACCGGCAGCTCGCAGTTTTTCATCTGCCACAGCCGCGACAACACCGCTCACCTTGACCGCAACCATACCGTATTTGGTAAAGTTGTTGAAAACGTTGACGTGGTTGATGCCATACGCCAGGGCGATAAAATTTTAAGTATAGAAGTAATAGAAGATTAATTTTTGAGTTGAAAGTTTAAGGTGGAAAGTTGAAGGTTTTGTACTTCGCTTTTTACTTTTAACTTTCAGCTTTCAACTAAGAAACATGAACCTACAGGGAATAGTAGCCGTATCGGGCAAACCGGGATTGTGGCGGGCGCTTACGCAAAACAAAACAGGCTTTATACTGGAAAGCCTCGACGCACAAAAAACCAAGTTGGTGGCTAACCTTTCAACAGCCAAACTGGCTGCATTGGATGAGATAACCATTTTCGGTTTTGACGAAGACATTAGGTTAACCGATGTTTTTGAACGCATGAAAACCGCCAAAAGCATAACCGATGCCAAAGACGATACCAAAAAATTAAGGGAGCTTTTCCGCGAGGTAGCACCTGATCATGACGAAGAAAAGGTTTATGCTTCGGATATGAAAAAGATAGTGAGCTGGTTCCACATACTGAAGGACATGCCTATTTTTAACGAAGAAGTTAAAACTGAAGCGCCTGCAGAAGCAGAAGCTGCGCCCATAGCAACTGAAGAGGCGAAACCGGCAGTTAAGGTTAAAAAAGCGCCTGCCACTACAGCGCCAAAGGCTGTGGCAAAACAACCCGCGCCAAAAGCTTCGGCTAAGCCAAAGCTTACAGCCAAGCCAAGAAGGGCGGAGTGACCCCTCTAAATCTCCCCGAAGGGGAGACTTTAAAAAACAAAAAAGCCTGTTGATTAATAATCGACAGGCTTTTTTATTAAGTATTCTAAAGCCCTCCCCTCGGGGAGGGTTGGGTGGGGTCAACAATCCGGCTGCTTACACTTCTCATCCGAAAACTCCGGCTCAAAAGTGCTGTGGCTAATATCCAAATGCTCAAGTCGATGGCGTAAGTCGTGTTTTATGTCATCAAATATGGCTATATGGGCGGGGTCAATAACCAAATGTGCTGTTAAAGCGTTTTCAGTAGTGCTTAATGCCCATACGTGCATATGGTGTACATCAACTACACCTTTAGCTTTCATTAACTCATTCTTTATCTTGGTAAGGTTCATTTCCTTGGGCACGCCGTCCATTTCCAGCCGCAGGCTGTCTTTAAGCAGGCTCCAGGTACCACGTAGTATAATAAGGCCAACTATTAAGCTTACCACGCTATCTATCCAATAGTAATTGGTGAAGTAAATTATCACGCCCGATATCACCACACCAAACGACACAATAGCATCCATCGCCATATGCAGGTAGGCGCTTTTTACATTCAGGTCCTTATCTTTATCCTTAACAAATAAATACGCGGTTATGGCGTTCACAAATATGCCGCCTAAGGCAACAAAAGCCATCGTACTGCCCGATATAGGCTCGGGATTAATAAAGCGCACAACGGCCTCGTAAGCAATAACACCAACCGAAGCAAATAAAATCACCGCGTTAAAAAACGACACAATAATGGTCGATCTTTTATAGCCGTAAGTGTATTTATTGTTCGAACCTACTTTGGTGAGCTTAAATGCCAGCAGCGCCAGTGCCAGCCCGGCAACATCGCTCAGGTTATGGCCGGCATCGGTTAATAACGATAATGAATGACTAATTAACCCTGCAATAACTTCGGCAATAACAAAAGCCGAATTAAGTATAATGCCAACAATAAAGGCGGTATTTAAATTAGTGATCTTAGGCGTATGATCGTGGTGATGATGGCCGAAACCATGTGAGTGCGAGTGGCCATCGTCGTGTGAATGCCCATGGTCGTCATGCGAATGGTCATGTGAGTGTGAGGGGGTAGCTGACATGCAACAAAGGTAGCTTTTTTTGAAGTCAAAAGTTGGAAGTCAAAAGTCAAAAGTTCCTGAAATTGCGCTATTAAACAAATTTATAGTAATGCCCGAAAGAATATGGCCCACAGGATCAATACCAGTAATGCATATTTTACAGCATAATACAAGTTGTAATTATATGCTTTCAGCTTCTTGCCCATCAACCTTATAGAATAAATGTATTTAAATATTTTGTTGATGTTGCCTGTTTTATCGTTGCCCATATTTGGCGAGGCAGCGGCAGCCATAATAAACCAACCGAAGAACTTGTTCCATCCCCTGCCGAACATGGTTTTAACCGGGCGCTCCACATCGCAAAAAAGGATGATGCGGTCCACATCTGTTTTATTTTGGGCGTAGTGGATATAGGTTTCATCAAACATTACATCGTCGCCATCGCGCCATGCATAGGGTTCACCGTCAACCACAATATTGCAGGCTTCGGAATTGGGTGTTATCAAGCCTAAATGGTAGCGTAACGAGCCCGCATACGGGTCGCGGTGCATTAACAATTCGCTCCCTGCTGGCAATACCGCGAACATGGCCGCTTTTACATCCGGTATCTGTTTTAACAGTTCAACAGTTTGCGGGCAGTATTTTTGGGCCGATGGATGATAATCGCCATACCATTTTAAATAAAAGCGTTTCCAGCCGCGGCGGAAGAATGAATTGAAACCAACATCGTTGTATTTATCCGAGCCTTTTATCAACTCTTCGCGTTCCAGTTCCAAAGCTTCATCGCGTATGGTTTGCCATTGGTTTTTTAACAGCCTGAGCTGCGGAAACGAATCTGTTTTAATATACGGCTTATTTTCCACGCCCGACAAAGCGTACATAGGCACGTTAATAGGCGCCATAAAGGTTGAATGATCGGTAAGCTGGCGGAAAAACTTATATCGTACCTTGCCACGGTAATGAATAATAATGGTAGAAATTATTAACACATAGAAGAATATAAATTTCCCCGATACAAGTTCAGTGAATATTTGATGCATAGGACGACATTTAATTAACTGAAGCAATAAAAATAGGAAGAATGTGTTTTGATGAAAAAGCCCGAAAAAGCATTTTACAAAAAACTGACGCTATTATGGTTTTCAGAAGACTATTCGTGGTGATAAGGTTCGCCCTTTATAATGGTAAAGGCCCGGTACAATTGCTCAATAAAAAACAGGCGCACCATCTGGTGTGAAAACGTCATGCGGCTAAGGGATAGCTTATCATTGGCACGTTGATATACACTTTCGTCAAACCCATAAGGGCCGCCCACAATAAACACCAGGTTTACCACCGCGCTAATAGCTTTCTTGTTAAGATACGAGGCAAATTGCTGCGAGCATAGTTCTGCACCCTTTTCATCAAGCAGTATTACAAAATCGGTAACGTTGATTTTTTTGAGGATCATCTCGGCTTCCTTAGCTTTTTGCTGTTCGGCGGTGAGGGCCTTCGTATTTTTCAGTTCAGCAAGGTCTGTAATTTCCAGCCGGGTATAATGTTTCAGGCGTTTTACGTATTTCTCAATACCATCTTTTAAATAGGCGTCCTCGGTTTTACCAACTGTTAAAAAGGTGATCTTCATTATCAAACAAAATAAGCGTTTATTTAAAATATAAGTGCTTATTTAGCCTGATTTTTATTCATAAATGGAACAGGATATCATAAACGATTATCAGCAACGTGCCGCGGCAGCACAGGAACAGGTAAGTAAATACGAAAAGCTAACCAATAACTATTCAATGCAAAGGCTGATAGCTTTTGGGCTCCTTATTTTTTTCGTTTGCCTGTCGGTAGTAGTGGATAATATAGGGGTATTTATTTTTGGCCTGGTTGTAGCACTTATGTGGTTTGCATGGCTGGTATCGGAGCAAAATATTTGCGATGACCTGAAAAAATACTATTCCAATTTGAAAAAAGTTAACGAGAACGAGATTGAGAATATATTAAAACACACCAGCATTTATTACAACGGTACCGACTTTATAAACGAAAAACATTTTTATACAGCCGACCTTGACATTTTTGGCGCCGGTTCGCTTTTTCAGCTTATCAGCCGTTCGGCTACTTCGCCGGGCATATATAAACTTGCAAGCTGGCTTAATGCGCCTGCCGGTAAACAAACCATTTTACAAAGGCAGGAAGCCATCCAGGAACTGGCAGCAAAAACCGATTGGAAATTAAATTTTCAAACACGCTTATTATTTTCTCTTAAACAACCATCGAACCAAATAAAAAACCTGGTAACTTATTTAAAAACCACTATCGAAATAAAGGATGAGAAATTCCTGTGGTCATATAGCCACGCGGCTCCTTTTTTGCTATTAACATTAATTGTGCTGAGCATATTTTTTCCTTCTGCGCGCTATGCAACAGGGGTGGTTATAGCAGCTAATTACCGCCTGTCGGCATCAAGGAACAAACTAGTTAAAATGGCCGACCTGGTTGCCGGTAAAATAGGCGAATCATTATTTTTATTTTCCTTCGCGTTTGAATGCATTGAGCAGGAAGAGTGGCAGTCTGACTATACAAAGCAATTGGCATCACGTATCAATATCCAGGATGCTAAAGCAATATCGGGCAAAATAAAAGAGCTTTCAAAGCTCATTAACAAGTTGAACAACCGCCTTAACATGGTTGTAGGCTTTATTTTGAATGTCTTTTTTATATGGGATGTGCGCCAGGTAATCGCCATTGAAAGATGGAAGCGAGATAATCATGAAAGCCTTGAGACCGCCTTTGAAGTGATCGGCGAATTTGAGGCGCTGATAAGCCTGGCATCATTAAAAATAAATTACCCCGATTTTAGTTTCCCCGGTATTGCTGAAGGCGAGGGCTATACCATTAGCGCCAAAAATCTGGCACATCCGCTTATTTACAGCAAAAACAGGATAGAGAATGACTATGAATTAAACAATGCTTTTAATATCGATATTATTACCGGCTCGAACATGGCGGGTAAAAGTACTTTCCTGCGCACCATTGGTATAAATACAGTATTGGCGCTGTGCGGAGCACCGGTTTGCGCAAGTGAGATGCAGGTATCGGTCATCACCATCATCAGCTACATGCGCATAAAGGATTCGCTGAACGAAAGTACATCAACCTTTAAAGCCGAACTCGACCGCCTGCAAATGCTGCTGGCCGCTGTAAGCAACGAGCCAAAGGTTTTCTTCCTGATAGATGAAATGCTGCGCGGTACCAATTCGGTTGATAAGTATTTAGGATCGAAGGCTGTGATCGAACAGCTTATCAGCAAGAAAGGCGTGGGCATGGTCGCCACGCACGACCTGCAAATTGCCCATCTTGAGCAGAAGTACCCCGATTATATTCGCAATTTTTACTTCGATATACAGGTAATTGACGGCGAAATGCTGTTCGACTACAAAATAAAACACGGCGAGTGCAAAACCTTCAATGCCTCGCTATTGCTGAAGCAAATAGGTATTGATGTGGGGACTGAATAGTTGTGCGTTACAAAATATATCATACCCCTTTTGCAATCGTTTATTATTGTTGTAATTTCGGCGCATAACACCTGCAACAAAAAGTGCTTTCAATATTAAGAAAAGAAATAATCTCGTATCTCAGCTCACTGGTGGCTTATGTAACCATTGGTGCGTTTTTAGTGGTACTGGGCCTGTTTTTATGGGTGTTCCCCCAATCCAGTATTTTAGAATATGGCTACGCCGGGCTCGACAGCCTTTTTAGCACTGCCCCCTATCTTTTTATGTTCCTGGTGCCGGCCATTACCATGCGCTCATTAGCCGAGGAACGCCGCGAGGGCACTTTTGAAATACTACTTACCCGTCCCTTAACCGACTGGCAAATAGTAATGGGCAAATACCTGGCATCGCTGCTGCTTATTTTGTTTGCGCTGCTGCCCACATTGGTATATTACTATTCGGTTTACCAATTAGGCAATCCGCAAGGGAACATTGATACCGGGGCCGTTATCGGTTCATACATCGGGTTGTTTTTGTTGGGCGCCTGCTTTGCCGCCATTGGTTTGTTTGCATCGTCCATAACAAAAAACCAGGTTATAGCATTTGTTATAGCCGTTTTCCTGTGTTTCTTTTTTTATAGCGGCTTTGATTCTTTAAGCCAGATACTATCGCTCCAAAACCTTACGCTTGAAAACCTGGGTATTACCGAGCATTATGAGTCGATAAGTCGGGGTGTGCTGGATACCCGCGACCTTGTTTATTTTATAGTGCTATCGGCACTGTTTATTTGGCTTACCATTTTTATATTATTGAAACAGCGACAAAAAAAGCTAGTAAATACAGCGTTTTTAAGCACACTTGGCCTGATGTTAAGTTTAACGGCTGTGTCGATCACTACATTTACCCGTTTTGATTTTACAAAGGAAAAACGGTATACCATATCGCCCATAAGCAGGCAAATAATGGGCAGCCTGCAAAAGCCGCTTAAAGTTACCATTTATTTAAAGGGTGATAATTTTCAACCGTGGATGAAGCGGTTACAGCGTGGCACAAGCGATATGCTGAGCGACTTGCAAGCTTATACGCATGGCAACCTGCAATATGAATTTGTAGACCCGATTGCCGATGTTAAAAATTTACCCGACAGCAGCCAGAAAGCAGTTTATGATACACTGGAAGCTAAAGGGGTGGTAGGGCAGGCTTATGGAGTAAAAACCGACAACGGTGTTTCGCAGATCATGATATTCCCCGAGGCGGAGATAGAGTACCAGGGGCAAAAGATAGTGGTGAATTTGATGCAATCGCGCATAGGGTTATCAGACGAGGAAATTGCCAATAATTCAATACAGAATTTGGAATATGCTTTTTCATCGGCCATAAAAAAAATAACCAGTGGGGGCAAACCTGAAATTGGTTTTACCGAGGGCCATAAGGAATTAACCGACCTGCAATTGGAAGATGCGATGAAAACTTTGTCGGATGGGTTTGATGTGGGCAGGGTTAACCTTACCACCATACCATTTGGCGGGCTGATGCAGCTTAAATTACTGGTGATCCCCAAACCCGACAAGCCTTTTACCGAACTTGAAAAGTTCAAGATCGACCAATACATTATGCGTGGCGGCAAAGTGCTGTGGGCCATTGACCCTGTTAATGCCGAACTGGATAGTATGCAGGGCCACGGCAACGAGGAGATGGCCTTTCCGAAACAGCTGAACCTGGACGACCAACTATTTACCTACGGCGTACGTTTAAATTACGACCTGATAGCCGATATAAACTGCGCGCAAATACCCGTAAGCACCGGCGAAATTGGCGGGCAGGCGCAGATACAGCTGGTGCCGTGGCTGTTCTACCCTATATTTATGCCTATCTCGAAACATCCAATAGTAAAAAACCTAGATGGCATACGCAGTGAGTTTGCAAGTACTATTGATACCCTTGATATAAAGGGCGTGACAAAAACAGTGCTGCTGCAATCATCGCCCTACAATAAAAAATTGAGTACGCCTAAGCTGCTTTCATTACAGGCGTTGGAGCAGGAGCCTAACCCTAAGGAATTTCAGAGTACACCAAAAACCGTGGCGGTGCTGCTTGAGGGGAAATTTGCTTCAGACTTTTTGAACCGACCGATACCCGAGGGCATGACCGAACAAATAAAGCAATTGCCCGAAAGCATACCCACAAAAATGATTGTGATGAGCGATGGCGATATATTTAAAAATCAGTTGGCGGCGGATGGTTCGCCATTCCCGTTAGGGTACGACCAATATACCCGCCAAACCTTTGGCAATAAGAACCTTTTATTGAACATTGCCGATTACATGACCGATGATTCGGGCCTCATCGCGCTGCGTACAAAGGAAATACAAATACGCCTGCTCGACAGGGCGCGCATACGTTCAGAAAAATTATACTGGCAATTAATAAATACAATTGTACCCTTGTGTTTGGTGTTAATATTTGCTATTTTTCAACATTATATTCGTAAGCGAAAGTATGCTCATTAAATTTTATACTTTTGGTTGATTAATACTTGAAAACATATGAGATTTATTGTTTCTACATCAACATTACTCAAACAGTTACAGTCGGTAAGCGGCGCGTTAAGCAACAGCACCGTATTGCCTATACTGGAGAACTTTTTGTTTGAGATAAAGGATGGAAACTTAACCATTTCGGCTACCGATCTGCAAACCAGCATGACCACCTCTTTAACTGTTGAAGCAAAGGAGAATGGCCGTATTGCTATCCCGTCGCGCATATTGTTAGAAACACTGAAATCATTGCCCGAACAGCCTGTAACCTTTTCGGTTGATGACAGCACGTTTGCCATTGAAATAAGTGCCGGCGATGGAAAATATAAACTGAGCGGCGAGAATGGCGAAGATTTCCCCAAGATACCGGTAGTAGAGAATGCGTCATCAGTAAACTTGCCGGCGTCGGTTTTAGCCGAAGCGATAAACAAAACCATTTTCGCTGTTAGCAATGATGAACTGCGCCCGGCTATGACAGGCGTTTTTTGCCAGCTTACCACCGATTCGTTAACCTTTGTAGCTACCGACGCGCATAAACTGGTACGTTACCGCCGTAAGGATGCTAAAGCGGCAGCCACCACATCATTCATATTGCCTAAAAAGGCGTTAACATTGTTAAAGTCGGCTTTGCCAACGGATGATGTAAATGTATCGGTTGAATATAACAGCACCAGCGCGTTTTTTAAATTTGGCAACATTAATATGGTTTGCCGTTTGATAGATGAGCGCTACCCTGATTATGAGGCCGTAATACCACTGAATAACCCTAATAAATTAAGTATCGACCGCCAGGCATTTTTAGGCTCGCTTAGTCGCGTAGCTATTTATGCCAATAAAACCACTCACCAGGTAAGGTTAAAAATAAATGGCAGCGAACTAAATATATCATCAGAAGATATTGACTTTGCAAATG
>Ga0207142_1037_pt1 | contig 26852 bp, 26 predicted proteins | sample Alteio_BWMinHeat_2_FD_153561 | JGI IMG/M metagenome (GOLD analysis project Ga0207142, IMG submission 153561) | Enriched cells from forest soil in Barre Woods Harvard Forest LTER site, Petersham, Massachusetts, United States -... | ecosystem: Environmental > Terrestrial > Soil > Temperate forest >... | reverse complement strand
TGCTTTGATGACAATTGTCCTCATAAACCTGCGAACCTTTGGCATGGAGCAACATCAAGCCGTACCGATACAACAAAATAATGTGGCCATCCCACCGCTCATAAAAGCTGTTCACAAGCGTAACTATTCCGAGGTTCAGCGCTTGGCTACGATCGATAAAACTCAGATTAATACACGGGACGAACTCGGCCAGACAGCACTCCACTGGGCTGCCATGTTTGGATACAATCATACAGTGGTTTTACTAATTAGGCTGGGTGCTGATATCAACGCCCAAGATTTTCACCGCATAACTCCACTGCATAACGCAGCACAGAATGGCCACACGGACCTCATAAAACTATTGGTCACTTTGGGGGCAGACATAAATGCATGTGATGAATACGGGGACACCCCCTTATCCATCGCCATTAGAAACCAAAAACAAAACTTCATTAACACCGTGGTTTTATTGCTTTCCCTCGGTGCAAGTGCCTTAATCGAAAGACCGATCTCAAATGATAGGCACTACAATGATTCCGACGATGAGCTCGATGATGAAATTTTGATGGTGTGGGATGCCTATGATAGCGCCGCAAATCATCCCGATGCGACTAGATTGAAAGAGATCTTAACGGAAGCAATCGAACAACAACAAGAATTTATCACAACAGCACGTCAACACATCATTGATGACATGACTTCCATAGGTAGTAAATCTGGCGCGAATTTTTTCAAGCTTTTAGAGCAGGCATTAAACGCACAGAATATTGCCCAAAAAAATGGATGGAGTTTTTTCACCCATGCAAATATCATCGATGGGGACAAAAGGACCTTTTTACATCACACAGCTCTTGCAAAGAACCTATATATTTTCGATACCCTTTGCATGATGGGTTGCTACAATCCTTGCGCAAAAGACGTTTTCGGCAAAACATGTTATGAATACCTCAATGAGCATTACAAGGATCCAGGCGTAAAATTATATATGAGCAAGATTCACGAGCAGTTCCAACAACACACATCCTTGCCAAAAGAGCTTCAGAACATAATAGTCGCTGGATACATATTCAACGGCAAAAAAGCTAAAGACGGTCAAGTTTCCCATCAAATTTGTCCGCGAGGTTCAATAGAACGGACACGCGCAGCCTACATCGAATCCCTCAAAAATATTACCCCACAGAATGCTTCCACAGAAGATTCTGCTGAAACAATCACTAAACAACCGCCACGCAAAAAACAAAAAACGTCACACAATAATAGTATTAACCCGGACAGCACCAATACCCAATAATCTTTTCCATACCACGCATCTCCTTGTCACTAACTAAAAATCTGACTATTTTGAAACAAAGTGTCACAAAGAATAGTACATTACAAGGAGATGCATGTTCACACTTGCTACCACATCAAAAAAAATCGGTATTTTTTTCATACTCACCATACTATCAACCATATCGGCATCGAAACTCCATCATAACGGCATTCCTTCGCAGGCATTATTGCGTATTTGCCAACTTACCGGCCTTAAGAGCACAAATAATAAGAAATTCACCACTCTAGCCGCAATCAACAATGCAGCACAACAAGATTGGCTCAGAAAACCGGGCATCGAACGTTGGGAAATTTCCCCGCTTCATGAAGATAAGCGGGACGCACTATTGATTGAGCTCGCCGCATGCGGTTTTATTGGCGCAACCAAGCCTGAACAAACCAATTTTGATTACATTTTTATCACAAGTGGGCTTCAAACAAGCACCAAAAAGCGCATAACTTATGTGGCTGATTTGATAGATAAGAAACTGATATTTTATCAAAATCCCCTCGTATTGCTTGCAACAGCGCGCCCAACGATTATCAGTCAAGAAAATATGAACTTGGGCAGCACTGAAACAGAATCGATGCTCACACTGTATCAAAAATCGCCACTTGCACCACATCCATACCAACTAACTACACTCCCGATGAAGCAAAATGCAACAGGCAAGCTTGTACGCGCTGTGGTGGATGATCTGATCATGGCTTGGGTCAATGAACATAAACAAATAACTCAACAAACACATGTCCTCGTCGTGTCAGATCAGCCTTTCGTAACACGAGATATTACTTTGTTTACGCTTTTATTACCACGCAACTTCGTGATACACCAAGCAAACCCATCTGCAGATGAAAATATCTCTATTTCGGCCTACCTGTCAACGCAAAGTGAAAATGTCCTATTCCCAGCAAAGTGAAAATGTCCGGTTTTGACTTTGCTGCTACCAAAAATAAGAATCGGCCCTTCTAGCAGCTTCGATGGACTAATCGAAGAAAAGAGCGAGCAACCCTTCGGGGACCCTCCGGGGGGCTTCATTCTACTCTGTCATGGTTATGGGGTTGCGGGGGTGGTAATACTGGGCTAAGACCACTGGCCCATCGGCGGCTATTTTCACTGCGTTGATATGGTTTACATGGCATCAATTTCCTTCCTTCTTGCTGTTTCTGAGGTCGCGCCTGTAACTCGTGAAAACAAAGTTGTATTGCGCGAATGTAAAGCATTACTGCGCCATTCATGTGAAGGTGAACAGTAATCTGGTCCTTTGGCCGTATAATGGTGGATTGTTTTGCCTCGAGCTGAAATATTCGTTTATTAAAAATCACGGTAAAATCATTGTTAAGAATGCGTATTTCTTTGATACACATAATCTTGTCTAGATCAATGTTTTTGATCGATCTATGGACATCAGTTAAACTTGCTGGAGGTTGTGCAAATTTATCATTGTGCTCTTTGATATAATGATCTCGCAAAAATATATTTGCTTCTTCCATGTTGGATATATTTCTCAATCGTAGTTCTTTGACCAATCGATCTTGATGGGTGGCATTTGACCGTTCAACTCGGCCCTTTGCTTGTGGTGAATGGGCATGATTTATTTTAACATCAAGCTCTCGCATCATGCGTTCATATTGTGTGATTTTGTCTCGCTCAGGATTATTGGTAGTGAGACACCCCCCGCAAAGCAGGGGGCTTAACGGTCGTGAGCAGCCTCAAAGGCTGCCGGTTTTTTTATACTTGCTTATTAATTAATCATATTAGTTCAAAGTCTAAAATGTGCCATCTTCATCGCTTCCGGCCATATCAAGTTGTTCCTGATTTTTGATATAGGTCTTGATTTGTTCCTCTTCGAATCCAACCGTTGAAACAGCATAACCACGTGCCCAAAACTTCTCGCCGCTGAAATTCCTTTTTTTGCCTCCAAATTCTCGTGCAACTGCAATCGCAGATTTGCCTTTCAAATATCCAACTATCGCCGAAACAGCGTATTTCGGCGGAATGCTAATGAGCATATGGATATGATCCTGCACTACGAAACCTCCCACTATCACGCATTCTTTTTGCATTGCCAATTCGGGAAGCTTCTTCTGCAAAAACTTCCTGACTTTTCCATACAGTATCTTTTTCCGATACTTAGGTATGAAGACTATGTGGTATTTGCAAATCCACTTCGAGTGACTTAAGCTTTCATATGACGCTGTTGTCATCGTTATACTCCAGTTTGGACCGTCAAGCCCTATTGTAGCATAACTCATCAACAGCGTTCTTTCACTCAATCTTGACGCCAAGCTTTGCAAGTCTCACTAGTCAAACTAGTGGATTACCTGTCCTTAATTTACGCTAAATACTGAGCCATAATCAACGTAGAATGCATTGGGAAAACCATAATGTTCAAAATAGTTACGTGTGGCTTTGGTTACTGCTTCTAGTGACTCTGAAGCACCAAACTCAAGCCACACAACTTTGCTTGTTGCATCATCAATAAAAACAAGTAAAGTGCATCGCTCCCCGCGCCCTTCGAACCAATCATGCGGAGAGCCGTCCAATTGAATCATCATACCAAAACAAGTTTTACGCTCCCTCCGCTTTCGGTGCTTGGTTTTTCTTGCTTTAACAACCCAGAGACCATGCTTGGTCATCGACTTTCTGAGCGTTTCAGCGCTTACTTCAATGTCATGATATTGCTTCAATTTCTCTGCTGCAAATGTAGGACCAAACCCATCCCATTTGTCTTGTAATAACTCTATCGCAAGAGCTTCCTCTTGCTTGTCCCAAGACCTACGACTGGCTTGACCTCTGCTTTTGTGTGCAAGGCTGCTTGGTCCCCCTTTTTTAAATGCGCGCAGCTTCCTCCGAACCTGCCTTTCGGATAGCCTCATCAACGTAGCCGCGTTCTTTTGACTTATTTCTTTTCTTAGAAGTTGTTCAAAAATTATACTCTGTTTCATTTCTTGTTCTGACATGATAATGTTGCCCATGAAAATGTCCTGTTTTTTGGAAAGAAATTTGGCTTTTTTTGCTTGCCAACTCTAACCTAGCACAGGACATTTTCATTTTGCGCTTAATTAGGACATTATCACTTTGCGGTAACACTCTATTTCGGCCTACCTTGACGATCTGGCTCGTGCAATTTATGCTGAAGTTCAGCAACTAAATTCGCAAAAAGATTAACATTTGCAAATTCGCGACAAGGTTTTTTATGTTATCAAACAGATTATCAGCAAAGACACTATACTTATCACTCGGTTTTATCGTAGGATCTTTCATACTGCTACGTGCCAGTTTGCCGACTCCAGGCAGCAATACAGATCAGACCAACGTACACACGAAAGTGCAAGCATTGGCGACACATCAACGGGAACAGATCGTACCCTTTTATGCTGCCTTGTGTGATGAACTTGGAAGGCCGTCCAAGTTATTTTTACAATTTTGCAACTTACTTGGTCTCAAACATGATGGTACCATGCGGGGCATCAACCGAGCGGCACAAATTGAATGGATACGAACAGGTGAACGCTGGGAGCAAAAGCCATCTTCCAGAACTGGTGATGAACAAAAGCAGGGCGCTGAGCTATTAAAAAAATGTGGTTTTATTGATGCGATTATGCCCCGCAAGCAAGAGTATGACTACATTATCATCATGGGTGGAACGGTTGGTAGAATGTGCTCTCGTGTAGAATGGTTGATCAAACTTCAACAATCTGGTCTGGTTACATCAAAGAACCCGGTTATTCTGTTGACTGGATCAAGGCCACTTGATCCAAAAATAGAGGATCTTGATTTCGCCAAAACTGAGTGTGATGCGATGGAAAAAATTGCCAAAGAAGCGAGTTTAACGAATTACCGACTGGTTAACACGCCAATGTTCACCAATGCAGAAGGTAAAGTACGGCGTCCAACCACGGATGATACGATACGTACCTGGCTTGCCACTAATCCACATCCAGGTAACGTACTCGTCATTTCAAATCTCCCTTATGCTCAACAACAAGGAATAGCCTTCCTATCTTTTGTCTCACCAAGATTTGGTGTGGATGTATCAGGTCCAGAGGCTTCGCCTTCTTTAAATTTTGATACTCACCTTGATAATGTTGCACGCACGATATACGCGCTTTGTGGATTACTTGAAAAAGAGGGCAAGTTTGCGCCCCAAAATGCTTCTACACCAAGATCAACTCGCTAATTTATCAATCAATTGTAGATAAACAAATGGGGACCGGGGAGTATTTCCTCGCCCCTCTCCATCGTTAACTACTCCGTGGCCGACTACATTACTCCTTGCACAGCCGCTTGAGTTTGTTTACCATTAATTCTCTGATTTTGTATACTATGCAATAGCAATGCATTTTTTACAAAAAGTTATCAATCATGCAAATTAATCGTGATATCGCCACCCATCTTCTTTCTCTCGCCAAACAATTTCCAGCCGTTGCGGTCATGGGACCGCGACAATCCGGCAAAACTACCCTTGTAAGGGCCACCTTTCCCGAATATGCCTACGTTTCATTGGAAAATATTGATTTTCGTTTGATGGCCAAAGAGGATCCACGCGGATTTCTTGCTAGTTACACCACCCGCACAGGACTTATTATTGATGAAGTGCAGGAGGTTCCCGAGCTGCTGTCTTATATGCAGGGAATCCTCGATGAAGAATACCGACCTGGTTTCTTCATTTTAACTGGATCCCAGCACTTTTTAATGTATGAAAAAATCACGCAAACATTGGCAGGAAGAGTAGCGCTTCTGACCCTGCTACCCCTATCGGTACATGAATTCAGGGCGGCCAACATCATGCCACATACCTTAGAAGCCTTGCTCATTAAGGGCTGTTATCCAAGGTTGTATTCTCAACCAATTGATGTGCAAACCTGGTTTGTGAATTACATTAACACCTATGTAGAAAAAGATGTACGGCAAGTCCTTCAGGTCACCGATTTGCTCACATTTCAGCGTTTTTTAAAGCTTTGTGCTGCACGCGTCGGAAATTTATTGAATTATGCTGATCTTGCCCGTGATTGCGATATCAGCCCACACACCGCAAAAGCATGGATTGCGGTTTTAGAAACCAGCTACATTATTAAATTGGTAGCACCTTATTATAAAAATTTTAACAAGCGGGTTATCAAAAGCCCAAAACTTTACTTTTATGATTCCGCAATTGTTTGTTCATTATTGGGCATACGTACCGAAGAAGAACTCGTCATGCATCCAATGCGAGGCGCCCTTTTTGAATCATGTATCATGAGTGAACTGTTCAAATACAGCTTTAATCACAATCAACAACCACACCTGTACTTCTGGCGCGACATACAAGGACATGAAATTGATTGCATTATCGAAAAAAGCTACACCCAGATTGTACCTGTTGAGATTAAATCTCGTAGAACAATAAGCAATGACTTTTTTAAGGGTCTCATCGATTGGCAAAAAATAACATCTTCTGAGGAAGCGCACCAAGCCTACGTAGTCTATGGTGGCAATGAGGCTTTTCAACACAAACAAGGGCATATTTTCCCCTGGGATGCCATTGATACCATGCTAGATGAGATCTACTCTGGGTAATTTGCTCAAGAGAACTCCATCATTGACAATTTCTCAAATTAAGATAATATATAATATATAATAGAAAATATTAATCTGGCAATTCGGGGGCAATATCGCATGAACGTACAACACATATTTCTATGCTGCTTGATACTTGTTTCATGCAAACAAGCGTTGGCAATGCTAGCAAAAAATGATGCAAGCAACACACAGAAGGACACCACCATATGAAGCTGCTATCTATTTTCTTATGTGGCGTGTTATTACTTTCATGCAACCAAACATTAGCAATGCATTGTGCTGAGGAAATAGGCCTACAGTACGAATTTATCAATGCTATACGGCGTATTACCGATAGGATCCATCAGCAGCCCTATAATCATAATCCTCAAGCAGCCTTCGCAACGATAGATGCTTTATTGCGCCAGCATCCCAATCTTATCAATAGTGTGGATCATGAAGGAAACAACGCACTGCATTTAGCACTAAAGGTCTTGAAAACTAACAATCACTATATCGATCTCTCCATGCTGCTTTTGCGCTATAATATCAACATAAATCAGTGTAACAATCTAGGCCAAAGACCACTTTCATTTGTATTCAAACACGATTCACAAGGATTAATCGGAATATTGCTGCTTATCCATGGCGCAAGTAGGTGGGTTACAAACACAATTCCATTAAAATTGAAGTACAACACATACACTGACTACAGCGAGCGCCCGGCATACCCCATATACAATGAAATTGCCAATGAACAGTCTCAATTCTTCGAACAAATAAGGGAAATAGCAAAAAATAAGAAATTGGGACCGACAATTCAAACATTTATTCAAGACTATGGAAAAAAAATTAATGAACTTGTAAGAGAATGGGCAAAATATAACGATCTATTCAAAGGGTACACATACCCTTCTGATGCTATACCCCACCTGCTCAATGTATGTGATAAAGATGGCAACACACCACTGCATTGGGCCGTTATCTATGACAATATCGAGCTTGCCTCCTACCTCCTAAAAAATGGTGCCAATCAAAATTTACCCAATAATGCGGGCGATACACCGCTGCACACTGCTCATAAATACCAACAAAACACTACGGCTGCCAACATACTACTTGAGCATGGAGCTGATCCAGACGTAAGAGATGGCAAAGGAAGCAGCTATTGTGACCTCACCGATTATTACAAAAAAAAAATTTATCCAGTCCTACTGCAACACACAACAATCGCGCAGGATTTGATCCCCATCATTGTAGATTATGCACGGCCATTAAATCCACCGACACAGAAAGAAATAGAGTCACTATCGAAACAATTATCTGATGAACAAGCAACAGCCCTCGCTCAACAAGCATTGAGAGATGCAGAAGGAGGAGATGGTTATTGGTTTCCTTTTCCATGATTTTAATTGTTAAAAAATGAGTACAAACATGATGAACACAACACGCTTTTTATACATTCTCAACTGCAGCACACTACTTTTTCTATGTACAGCAACGAGGGCGATGAATGAACCACAAAGGGTACTAGAGAATGAGAGCATTCTTCAATTAATAAAAAAAGCGCAAACCCATAGAGAATTATCGCAAATTGAGCAAAAAGCGCTACAAACAACTTTTCTTTATTACGTTCAACAGGCATCTGCACCGCATGCGACAGAGTGGGTTTCAGGATTGCCACAGACTCTCAACCTGTTCCCGTTTCTAAAACACGCAAAATTTTATGATGATGGCTGGGGGCCACTACACCAGGCCGCTATACGGGGACATACATTTTTGGTGAATTTACTCGTCAATGCCAATGTAGATGTCAATGAGCGACATACAAAAACTGGCTGCACTGCCTTACATTGTGCCGCTGCAAAGGGACAGACGGGAACGGTCAAAAAATTACTAGACAGTGGGGCAAATATCGACGAGCGGTCCTGTGACGGATCAACCGCATTAATACATGCTGCCCACAAAAAACAAATCCCCGTAATAAAAACACTGTTGAACCGTGGTGCCAATGTTTTTGCTCAAAACAAAAATGACATCACCACACTTGCATTAGCAAGTGATAATGCTGACAAGCTACTCACAGAGGACCAGCGCATAAGTCTAGTCAATCTTATTCAAGAAGCTGCGACTAAACAAGCTCTTTCAGCCAATGGACTACGCTTTATGGTAGCAAACCACAGAAATACATGGTTTCTCAACTGCTTGCATACGCTCCTATTATATCCGCTCAAAAAGTGCGAACAGAAGCCATCAGTACTACCATTAGACAAATGCGTGAGGGAGAATAAAGACGACAACCAAAGAACCCTACTCCATGTGGCAGCGATCGCAGACAATAAATATTGCTTAACAACACTAGTGGGACTTGATTTAATTGATATAAGTACTCGTGACCTATTTGGCAAAACGTATACCGATTACTTGATAAATCCGCCCGCGCCAAAAAACGTAGGATTACCGATGGGAACCCATCATAAAATGCGTGCGGCATACCGCGCATAAAAATCTCGGTAATATCCTATTGCCGAATAGACCGTAATTACTAAAGAAATTATAAACAAAAGATAAATACCACTCGACAGGTAGGCCGATTGCGCACATGTAACATGCGGATAGGCTATGACCAAGCCCAAATAGCCCAACTGCACCAGAGTCTTGAGCTTCCCATGCCACGCAACCGGTACTGAAAAACCGCTACTCAAGGCTACTTCTCGCAGGCCCATGACAAAAACGTCTCGTGCAATTACCACAATTGCCCAATAAAAAAAAATTTTCTGTAAGTACACAAGCGTAACCGCCGTTGAAAAGACCAAAAATTTGTCCGCAACTGGGTCAAGTAACTTACCAAGCAGGGTTTCTTGCTGATAGCGGCGTGCAAGATATCCGTCTAGCATATCGGTCAACCCTAATGCCAGAAAACATATCGCTACAGCAGCATGAAACATCGGTACATCAAAAGGTATTACCGTAACTAACGCTATAGGAAAAACAAGAGCAAGTACAAGACGCATGCCCGTCAAAAATAGAGGAATATTATATGCACCAAGACCCATTATAACTCACTGGTGGCGACGCAGGGACTCGAACCCCGGACCTACGGATTATGATTCCGCCGCTCTAACCAACTGAGCTACGTCGCCATTAAAATATCAAAAAATAATAACAATCACCAAGCATGTCGCTATTACTACATGCGCATGTGCTTTACGCCAACAACATCAACAAGGAAATCAAATATCGCTTTTAACAAAACCAACCCAGTTAACAACGTTGCGACAATACCAACAATCATCGTGACAGCAAAGCCTTGAATTGCGCCCGCTCCCAACTTATAAAGCACAACAGCAACCAAAAAGTGAGTGATGTTTGCATCAAGAATCGTCACGGTGGCGCCGGAAAATCCAGCATTGACCGCTGCACGCAAAGTCGATCCGCGCGCTAACTCTTCCCGCATACGTTCATAAATCAAAATTGATGAATCGATAGCCATCCCAATGGTCAACACCATACCGGCAATACCAGGAAGCGTCAGTGTTGCGCCAAGCCAGGAAAGCGCAAACAAGATCAACAATAAATTATACAACAAAACTATAAAAGCAAACAGTCCAGCCGTTTTATACATTAAAACGCTAAATAAAAACAAAAGCGTCAAACCGATAAGGCAAGAAATTAACCCACTACGAATCGATTCACTACCCAACGAAGGCCCGATAGTACGGTCTTCTTCAAAAGTAACGGGAGCAACAAAGGCACCAGATCGCAAAAGGCCGGCCAGTTCCTGCGCAGATTCAATTGTAAAATTGCCAGAAATTTCCCCATTGGTACGCAATGGCTCTCGAGCCGTTGCTGCAGTAACCACGACACCATCAACAATCATCGCGATCATTTGCTGTGCACCCCTACTGGTCAACTCGTAAAATTTCTCTCCGCCCTCGGGCTTCAACTCAAATTGCACCACCGGCTCAAAACCAAATTTACCACCAGTCGGACTTGCTTGCGCCGTTTTCAATAATCTACCGGTCAGATCAGTGTAGCGCGGCACCAAATAATAATGCATCCCACCCGCAGCTGAGGATCGACCTGGAACAATTTCAGTCCCATCCGGAAGCACCTGATGATATTTTTGCAAAATTTCATCTTTAGACGATCCAGCATCAAGCACCGGCTTAATTTCCAATAAAGCAGATGATCCAATAATGGATTTTGCTTTACGAACATCCTGCACATTCGGCAATTCTATAACAATATTTTTTTCTCCTTGGGCCGCAATGGCAACCTCACCGACACCAAAGCGATCAACTCGCGTGCGCAGCACATTAATATTACCTTCTACCGCCTCTTGCACCAAGGTCTTTTGTTCTTGACCTGAGAGTGTATAACGCAGCAATTTAGCTTCTCGCACCACCACCAACCCCTTTTCACGGTTAGCCGGCATACTATCCATAAACTGGGCAGACAATTCATCAGGAAATTCAACGATAAGCGCAGAAGTTGCTTGGTCAAAGCGCTGCGTCACCTGCTGTTGCTGTTCTGGCTCAAGCTGCTTTATAATCGAGGCAACCCGCTCCCGTAATTCGCTTTCCAGCAATTTATCGGTCTGTACTTCAAGAGTTATATACGTTCCTCCCACAAGATCGATACCAAAATTAATGTATCGCTGTAAGTTGTACAGAAAATATACCCCATAAATCGAAATCGCAAGCCACACAACGAGACTTGAAGAGAAAACGCGCTTGAGAGCAAAAGACATATACATGCTCCATAGTAAAAAAGTTAATACTCTAAACAAACAAACCTTTTTTCTGGTGCGGAAGAAGGGACTCGAACCCCCACGGGATTTCTCCCACAGCCACCTCAAGGCTGCGTGTATACCAGTTTCACCACTTCCGCGTCAATCAGAATGCAAAGAATTTACCATATTTCCCACATAGTATCAAATACAACAGCCCATTATTTTTTCAATCGCTTTGCAACCACCAGTAAACCTAGTAACAGCACCATTATGCTGATAAAAAGAAGGACGTACCACATCCACGGGCGTATCATACTTCCTGCGATTTTCTGCGGTTCAGCTTTTTCTGTAGATGGAATTTGTGGTACAGGTACTATCTCATTGTTATTAACAAAAAAGCCATGTTGCTGTAATAGATCAAGCTTTTCTGTAATTTTTTTTATTTGTTCAGCAAACATTGGTATTGCCGCTGCAAAATAACTTTGTAAATTATTTTGCAAATAGTGCCCAAGCCCTTCAAGAGTCCCATCAATAGCCTGCATTTCTTCATAAAGCTCTTCTGCAACCGTATCACTCAATGCCGCATCAATTTTTTCATACAAATCCCACGCCTGTTTTTCATATGCATGGGCAGCAGACTCCTGAGCTTTCAGGATGGTAAGCGATTTTTCAAGATTCTGCTGCATAGCAAGCATCATTGTATACATCGTTGAAAATTCATTAAGCATATTTTTTTGATCATGCAATTGCAGCAATTGTGTGCGCTCGGCTTCGAGCTGAACTTGTGAAGATGAGTGCTCAATAGCACTTGTAACCGACTGAATTGCCTTATCGATCGTATCATTTTTCACATCAAAATTTTTTAATTGTTCAAACAGTTTTTGTATTTCTTGATCATATTGCTTCAATAGTTCACGCGCCGCCTGCGCAACCTGCTGTGCATGCCCCCGAATCCCGTCTTGGTATAATCGTCGAGCCTGTTGAAATATCTTTTGTTTTATATACCAATTACCACGCGCCTGATCGCCAGTCGTATCAAGTGTATCCACTGAACTCCATGCAAATGGAGCTTGCTCAGGGGCCGCACTTGCTACCGGTTGTGCAGCTGCAGCAGGAACTGATTCTTGCATGCCTGGAGTCAGTGCCACCGCCGCCTGTCCCGGCAACGGGGACTGATCCATCGTGATACCCATGCCACACCATCCAAGGCTCACACACCCTACCAGGAATCGAACATTCATACACTACCTCATTTCAACAAAGAACAGTTCATGGCTATCAGTAAGCAAACCATACAGGAGACAAAAAGTCTCATACAATTTATAAACTGCGCGCCAACTCTTTAAGTTCATCCATCAAAGCATTGGTTAATTCTTCTGCTTCAGGTGAAATATAGGTCCACTTTACCCCATCGTCAACACGCACCAAAATTGAACGATCACTCTTTATATCGATAATATCAATGCGCACCACATTCATCAGCGGATGCACCAATGATGGGGCTCTCACGACACCCGCTCTACCCAATATACTATACGCAACATTTCCCTGGCCCACGAAACAAAGCATCACCTTCTTTTGCCACACCATATTATGATAGCCACCATGTTCCTTGTGGATGGACATCAAGATACTCTCTGTGCCCTTCGGATAAATGCATTGAATTGGCGTCGTATGGGGTAACCCCTTTTCAGAAAATGTTGCAAGAATTGCAAGCGCCCGATCACTTTTTAAAAATGCGAGAAGATCTTCAGGCAATTTTACACCAACATGTTTGGCCATAACAGCATCCCTTCATAAAAACGGGAGAAGGCCTCAATAGCTTTCTCCCAACCAACATAATACAACACTACACACACAAAAATTTTGCTATAATCTCATTTTCTACTAACCGTCCGCGTGGCTTAATGCTGATAAACTCATCACGCATGTCCAATAATCCCGCGCCCCTCATCGCTTGCAACGCCTGCTCAAAATGCGCAATCCAAGCGACTGATCGCTCACGCGCTATTTCCTGATAAAATAGACCAACACCCGCCAGGCGCATCATACAGTATTCCATACGTTGCTGTTCTACCGAAAGTTCTTCCCATTCATACCAGACAGGATTATCAGGCCCACCAAACAGCAAGCACTCCGTATACAAAGCCACGTCGGTGATATTGTGATACCGTGAAGCAAGGTCAAACGAACACGCTCCTGGTCCGAATCCCTTATACGCACGATACTCCAGATACACAAGCTGTTGTCGTGATTGATACCCTTTGCGCGCAAAATCATAGGTGCTGTATTGCTCAAAACAAGCTGCGCGCAAAAACTCAACTGTCCATACGTAGGTATCTGCCACTTCATCGTCCGTCCAGGCATACTTATCATTTCCATTTTGTGAGTCGTAAAAATATATAGATATATGTGTAATAGGTAAAGTGATAATCTGCGCACAATGTTCCCGCCATTGCACTGGCGTCATTACTGGATCGCCCAATACCATATCGACTGCTATATTCTTTATGTAATGCGCAGCACGATTGATAAAATTAATCCACAAAACCTGCACATACCCGTGTATCATAATATTGAGACGATTCGCCCCTTTCTGCTGCCAAAAAATAAGATCCTGGTCAGACAGTACGGTGGTTATTGCCAGTGTAATTTCAGCATCATCAATGCATATTGTTTTTAGTATATCAAACGTGTCAAGTAGCTGCTGCACCTGGACCCCGTCGGAAACCCTGTCCAAAAGCAAAGATTGCATCGTTTTTATGTGACCAAAGTTTTTTATAAAGGATGCAGTCTCGTGTTGCAACGCGTCAACATACCATTGTTCGCTGCCAGAGCGGTTTAAAAAATTTTGAGAAAATAGCGATACATAGAGACCTCCATTGTAGAATGAACCAGCCATACCTACGCAGTATGTTTTTCAAAAAGATGCATGTTCGACCGCATAAGCATCACACATGCTTGAAAGTCATTTCGTATGCACGTGGCATCATGGAGACTCCTCGAGAATTTTACCGTCACCGCCTGCTGCAAATTTTTTGCAATGGATTGCATCAACTCCGGTGGAATTTGCGCATGTCGTAACAGTTGCAAGGATTCTTCATCAGTCATCGCAGGCGTCACCCGCTGCACCAATAACCCCGCATATTCTTTCAAAAGGCAGCTCAACGCATCATAAAACAATTTTTGTTCATCAATCGTATCCAAGGGCATACGCCGCAATAGCCCAAGCCGACGTACAGTACATTGCGACTCAGACTCCCCGTATATTCTCTTGTAACAATACCATGCGACAAGCAAGAAAACCACTCCAATGCAACTGCCCAACCCAACAATTAAGACCGTCCAAGGATTTTGCCACCAAACCAACGGTAACAACTCAAATTTCGTTTCCATCAAAACACTCAAATCATAAACAAGATTGCGTAAAAAATGGTACAAGAACTTTTTCGTATGATTCACGAACATTAAGATCACAGTACCGAATACCGGACTTTCTAAATAATATCGTCTGCCGCTGATACCATTGTGCCATAAATGCCCGCATCGCCGCCATTGATGCTGGATCAGTACAATCAACGGTCAAGCCCGTCTCAGGATCCTGGCACGCGACCAAGAGTTGGTGAGGAAAATCACGCACAATACCATCATACACGCGCAGGACCATAAGCTCATGCCGCTTGGCCACCAAGGTCATTAATTTTTCATAGCCTTCGCCTAAGCAATCGGATATAAGCACCACACATGTATTTTTTTTACATCGCTCGAGTACAGCAGCATACACCTGATCAATCGATGTTCCTTTGCCCGTTGCCTGCGCTGCACAAATTGCTTGTGCAAGCATTGCGCTATGAAGCCTCCCTACACCAAAGGGTACAACTTGTGCAATTGTATCATGAAAAAACAAGGCACCAATACGGTCTCGTCCATTTTCTGCCATACAACACAACATAATTCCGACATCTTTGATAACCGATTCTGCAAGTAGACTCGCCGAACCAAATTTCGTGGAAGAGGATATATCAATTAAAAGCAGTATCGATCGGTTTTGATCTTCACGGTACGAGCGCACAATCAATTTGTTGTGGCGTGCTGAACTTTTCCAATCGATGGCACGCACGTTATCACCTACTTGGTAATCACGGAGTTGCTCAAATTCAAATCCATCCCCTATTCTACGTGTGGCAAAGCTACCAATACCAACACCACATAACATCTTATTCGTTCGTAAGCGTATTCGCTGAATCCGCTTCATAACATCAACATACTGCATACACATGCTACCAAGATAAAGTGACCGAACGTACAGCGTCAGGTAAAACAACTGAACCATCAGCCTGCTGATAATTTTCCATCAAAGCAACCATGAGCCTTGGCAACGCAAGCGACGAAGCATTAAGCGTATGCACCAAATGTGTTTTATGGTCAGTTTCTGAACGATATCGCATGGCACAACGACGCGCTTGAAAATCGGTACAGTTGCTCACAGAAGAGACTTCATAATACGCATTCTGCCCCGGCATCCACACTTCAATATCATACGTTTTAGCCGATGCAAATGAAGCGTCTTGGGCAGCCAATAAACTGACGCGGTAGTGTAAGCCCAATTTTTGTAACAACTGCTCTGCGCATGCAAGCATCTTCTCCTGCTCCTGTTCCGCATGTTCAGGGGCAACAATCGAATACAGTTCAACTTTTTCAAACTGATGAATACGTATCAATCCGCGCTCAGTTGCCCCATATGTTCCCGCTTCTCGTCGAAAACAACTTGTCCATGCGGTCATCCGAACCGGTAAATCTTGCAAAGCAAATATGTGGTCTCGATATATATTGGCCAGATTAACCTCTGATGTTGGCGTCAAATACAAACCATCTTCGGTAAGTGCATACACACCATTTTTAAAAATTGGAAATTGACCAGCTCCTTCGAGCGACCGCTCTGAAACAACGTATGGCGGCAGGGTAAGCCGATAACCATGATGCATGTTATGATTCACCATAGTTAATGCAAGCGAGTAGAGCAACTTAGCGCCAGGCTCGTTATAAAAGACAAACTGCGAAGCTGTCATAGCGGCGCCAACGGAAAAATCGAACCATCCGAGCTGCAAGTTCAAGTCAACATGGTTGCGTGGCGTAAAGGCAAAGGTTGGCTTTTCCCCCCAGATTTTGACAACTTTATTTGCCTCTTTATTGCCCTCAGGAACATCAGCAGCTGGCAAATTAGGACAGCGCATGTGCATGTCTTTGAAAACAAGCTCCACTTCTTGCAGAAATGCCTCTTTTTCTTTGATTTGCTCACTAAGATGTTTTGATTGTGTGCGTGTTTCATCAGTAAGATGGGCGGAGCCTTGTGATGCAAGCCTATTTTTTGCGTGCCGCAACTCCTCGACGGCACTACGGAGTGCACGAACCGTGACATCCAGCTGCATAAAACGTTCACTTTCAAATGCGGGATCCTTTTTCCTGATAAGATCAAGAAATTTTTCCGGTTGTCCTCGTAATAATGCAAGGTCTACCATGCCAACAACTCCCCATCCGCTATCGATGATCAATGCTCAAACAATAGTACTACCATACCGGAAAAAAAGTTGGTTGCAAAGACAGAAAAAGCCGTCGGTTAAACGGCTTTTTTCTCGGCAAAAGTTTTTCGCTTTTTTTCTTTTTTTTATACTACTCTCGTTAACTTCACTTGCTCTCTCAAATGTTTCCCTGACCTGAACTTAGGAATCGCTGCTTTTGGCAACGTCATGCGCTGACCAGTTGATGGATTAATGCCCTGGCGTTCTGCGCGGAAGGAAACTGAAAATGTGCCAAAGCCTGACCACTGGATCTTGTCGCCTTTTTTCAAAGTGCGCACAATGGTTCGTGTCATAGCATCGAGAACTTTGGTGATATCTTTTTTACTAAATGTGGTCTCTTCGACTAACGAATTGATCAATTCAGTCTTATTCATGGATCGTCCTCCTTTTTAAAGGAACATATTGATTGAACACTGCTTTTTAAAACTGCTTTAGTTTAGTAGTCTATACTAAGTCTATTACGTAAATTGTCAATAAAAATCAGTAGGGTACGCACATGTCTTTGATCGATACACACTGTCATATCGACATCATGCTACAAAAAAAATCAGACATCCCATTTACGAATCAAGAATACGACTTAGCACACAGCATTATCACACAAGCAAAGCAGCACAGCGTAGAAAAAATCATTAATGTGGGCGTTAATGTTTCGCAAAGTAAGCGTTGCATCGAATTAGCACAAAAATTTACTGAGGTGTATGCGGCCATAGGCATTCATCCCAATGATTGCACCGCAGCGTGGCAACACGAAGTGCGCGAACTTAAGCGTATGATAGAAACGACTCGCCCTGGAACTATCGTTGCAATCGGCGAATGTGGTCTTGATAAACATTATCCAGGATATAATCTTGCACAACAACAGGATACCTTCAAAGCACAAATCGAACTTGCATTGACACATAACTTACCTCTCATCATTCACACACGTGATGCAGCGGATGAAACGCTTGCTGTTCTTTCTGCCTTTAAAGGAGAGGGATTACGCGGCACCATACACTGTTTTTCTGAAAATCTCGCATGGGCACATGATGCCATCGCGCTTGGATTTGTACTCGGCATGGGCGGCACCATCACCTACCCTAAAAATGAGCATCTACGAGATGTCGTGCGTGCTATACCACTCGATCATATCGTGCTTGAAACGGATGCACCTTTTTTGCCGATTCAATCGATGCGCGGCAAGCAAAATCACCCCATGCACATAGCTGATATCGCTACATACGTTGCGCAATTAAAGGGAATAACTGCTCAAGTTGTTGCACAGGAGACGACAGCAACAGCGCATAAACTTTTTTTGTTGCAAAACTAGTCCGAAGATCTCATTAGGAGCACCAGCTCAAGTCCTGTGGGAATTCATTTTGCTTCATCGCTCTATGAGCACAACTCAAAACGCGCCTAACAATCGCAAATTCTATCCCTGGCACCTCAATTGAACTACCAAGATCTGAAAAATCAACAATTTTTAATGGGGTATTGCAATCTGCGGCCAAGTAAAATGTTATATATTTCTTTAACGGATCAATAGAAATGTAAAATTCTGCTCCGCCAGCATCTTTAGTTAGGGCATGATAATAATGCACGCCTTCCCTTTCAAATAATTTTTCAATTTCTATATAGAAAGCCATGCAAAAAATCCCTAGGTTAAATCAAGCCTTGCGCATTGAAAATCAATAAATTCCCCAACATCTATGTCATTTGGTATATAACCATCAATTTCTATACTAATATGACCTATTGCAATAATACTCCGCACCTTATCAATTAATTTACCGGTCAAGCTATAGTCAAATATTCCTGACAATTTTTCAATTCTATATTCTGTATTGGCAGACTTTACTATATGTTCCGCAGAAAGCGCCCCTATAATCACGTCTACCTGTTGCCCTTCCTGGAATTTACAAAGATGCGAAAAACAAGTGAGTTCAAACTCCCCATCTGTGATTTTTACCTGCGCTTCTTCACAAAATTGATCAGCACATCGAATAACTTCTTTAATTGTTATCATGCATTGGCTCATTAATTATTTTTTTATTGGAAACCTAAGCTTGGCGCCTCTTTGATAAGATCCTGTATACGCTTTACATGAAACGTTGTGATATTATTAGTCGCCCTATTTAAACCAACAAAACCAAATTTTGGATCTTTGCCCCCCACAGTACCTATTAACTTAACATATCCATTAAGTTCCGGAGCAAACGTTCCATTTTTGATAATATGATTCGCATCTGCCAAATATTGTATTAGATCATATGAACTGCCTCCAAGAACTTTAACCAGCTCAGCACTATGTTTATTAAAATGCACAACATCTTGACCTTCTGCAAAACTTAACGTTTTCACACCAACTTTGCACGATTGGGCTGCTATTGGTTCTTCAAATAAACTTGTAAATTGTTTACCAACACCAATCCCAGGCCTCTGTCCCGCAACTAGAAATTCGGCGTCCTTTTGCGCAAACTCAATAACCGCTTTCGCAACAGCTGGATCTTTATCAATGGTTTCTGCAGCAATCTCAATTACTTCTTGCGCTAGCACTTGTTCAGGATATGCGACAATATTTTCTATTGCCCTACTGTTCAAATTCGCTTGCCTTACCACTACAAACGAATCAAAGAACAATTCCCACACCGCACCTAACACCCTACATTCTGTAAAAAATTGTGTGGCCATCTTAAGCTGATCGCGCAAAGGCGTGTTTCTACTGAGCTCATTCAAAAACACACTTCGCTTTTCTGCTCTGCTACGAAATTCTTTAAGCGACTGCTCATCATGTTTGCCTAAAAGTGTTATATCTTTACGCACTTCGGCAACAAATCCACTTACTTTGAGTACAGCATTGTTCAAGGCAGCGCGAACACGAATGGCAGCATCTTCAGGAAAAGTTGCAGCGTTCACAACAGCCTTGCCAACGCTCCCTGGCAACTGCGCTGTAGATTTTATGCCTGCTATAAATCCTTCGCCAACAGCTACACCTACATCGGCAACAACTTTTGCATAATGAATGAGCGCATCACAAGCATCTTTTGCACACATAGCTTGAGCAACTTTATGCTGGTTATTCAGATCGCAACCAGCAATATTCAATGCCACAGCACTTTTTAATACATGCTGGATATGGGGATTGGTCTGCTGAACAGAACCAATTTTATTCAATGAATCAACCAGTTGCGCATGGACAATATGCTGAATTTTATCGCCTGTATAATGTGCTGCAAACTCTTTTTGTATATCAACACCCAGTGCCTCAAGTGCAGTGATTGCAGAAGCGTCTAGCGCGTAAGTAGCTACATGGACAGCACTCTGCGTTTCGTGCGCTTGACCATCAGTAAGATGTACCCCATCACCGGAAACATGATCAGTCCGCGCAACCTGTTCCGTTGCCGCCCCGGCTGAAGCAAGAACCGGAGGTTCGCTCACCATCTGTTTTTGTATCAACCCTTCTTTTTCTCTGGCCAGTTTCTCACAATATCGACTCAAATGTTTAAGCGCGATGCGCTCATAATGCAGTTGTGCCCATTTTGTTTGTGCAACTAACTTTGCTTGCACATATTGCACCCATCTTGCATCCAAAGATGCTCGGGTCTCCCCCAGCGGATTCCATTTCCACAAAAGTGACCTTCGGGTTGCCTTGATTTCCATAAGGCCGTTTGCCAGTTTTTGACAATTTTTAGCTTGCAGCCTTGTCTCTGGTTTTAATTGTGCCGCCTGTTCTGTAAAACGACCAACACACGCTTTGATCACGGACAACTGCTCTTGCGCAAGCGCAACTTTCTCGCGCGTAACGCGCACATCATTAACTTTTTGCACGTGCAGCTGCTCGCAACCACGCGCAACCTTAATATCATCTTCAATTTTGGCCAACGATAATTTTAATTGGGTAATATCGGTAAGCAGCGCGGCATGTTTACAGATATCAACGTGCATAGATGCATTAATCTGATCATCAATTGTTCTGCAACCATGCGGGTACAGCTCTTCCAATATCGTGCTGTTCTTTTGCTCAGCTTGCATCAAGTCTGCCAGCAAAGTAGTTTGTGTATCTTTTAAGTGTTGAATCGACATGTTCAAAGCATAAGAAAAAGCCAGCACTTCTTCCCGAGGCTTGCTTACAAGTGATTGCTCATAGGCACTAATACGTTCTTTGACGCTCGATTCCCTCGATGCATAATAGTGATTGGCCTCTTTTATTGTTGTGTTATATTTTTCTACAGATTCATCTTGTTCTTGCAGATGTTGGACATAAGCTATTTCTTGCCCCAATTCTCTGCTTATTTGTGTCGGAGAATGTTGACGTGCTTGTCCACCCCGATGAACAGACGAGAACATATTATTACTTGCGGTCCGACAACCTATTCCAACCTGCGATATAACTTCTGTTCTTATTGAATTACCCTGTTGGCGCACTGGATCGACCGCGGATGTACTCGTTCCAGCATCTACCATTTTGTTGACCGCATCGGGTACGATAGCTTCTTCGGCGTGGTCGACTCCTGCAGTTAATGCACCCCTTTTATCTTCTTGTTGCATGCGCGGTATACCAAGGGCCCCCTGCAGGTCTCGGCGCGAATTTGCGATAGTCGCTACTTCCCTTTTGGTTACATAATTAACACAATCATCGTCGTCGCGGCGCGACCGTGCTGATGAGCGTGTTTTACCTGAAAAAACACGAGTTTGTTGTTGACCAATAACAGGATGATGAGAGACACTTTCGTTACTTCTTGCGTGGGCAACAATTTCTCGACACATTGCACCCATTTGTGGCCTATCAAAAGCTGCCGTTCTACCCATGTATTCAGAAGATGACGACGCCACACTGGGCACAACTAGCGGTTTAACAACCATCACATCAGAATCATAATCATCGCGCGGCTTTGGCCTCGATGCATCATTTGAATTGATAAAATCATGGTGAACATCAGCCGATTTATTGTCACCACTATCCATACAAAGGAGAGGTGAAACAAATAACATTGTTAGAAAAAGAAGGAATTTTATTTTTACGTGCTTCATCGTCAGTCCCCTACAGCTCAAGGCCATCATTAACATCGATGGCCTACAAAATTGCGATTATTTTAAAAGAAATATAGTTATTATTTTTTATGAACACATGCAAGGTTCAAATTATAGGAGGCTCCTGGCATTGCTGCAAACAAGCGCCATTCCGTTTTTCCAGATAGTTTCAATGCCTGGTCCAAATGCGGACACAAGCATGAATTTTGACCCGCCATTTGATCACGAAACTGTTTAAGTCGTGCAGACATAATCAGTTGTTCAATATCCCGCACGGAGCATGCAGGATTACTATGCGCCACACTGTTAGCAAGTGCCTGCGCAAGGCTTGCATCGGCTGGCAAACATTTGTCCTTAAAGATTTTCATAATCAATTCAGTGCCATTATTTTCAAGCGGCATTGAGATTTTACATACAGAACCTGCAAATCTATCTTTGATAGCTGGATCAAGCACTGTTTCCTCCGGTTTTATGGCATTAAACGTCTTGTTGGGGTCAACATTTGTCGCCACAATGATAAAGAGATTTTTATTATCTTGTAAGGCATGTAATTCCGTCAGCAGGGCTACCAGCGCACCTCGGTGCTCTTCATGCATCCTGCCAGACCTTGCAGTAGCAATTGCATCGATTTCATCGATAAAAATGAGAGCTGGTTTGTTCAGCTTTTTTGCTGCGTCAAAAAAATTACGCACCCTGCGCGCAGATTGACCAACATATTTATCAGCAAAAGTTGATGCTGAAATTGAAAAAAGCGGCAATTGTAATTCCTGCGCAAGTACTTTGGTAAGATATGTTTTACCGACACCCGGTTCACCATAACAAAGTAATCGATTAAAAATTTCAACGCGATTGTTTATGCAAGCACCATGATTGCTAAAGTAAAAGATGACATCATGTACTTGATGTGGAATGGTACCAATATATTTTTCAGAAATTCTACGATAAACATCCTTTTCTTGTTCTATCCTGGAGAGTGGAATAGGCAAACAAGGCTCAAATAGATAATCTTCTTGATCACTTGCAGCATGCATGTCAATTGATGTCGATTTTGTTGTAGCAGACCCCGAGGAATCGAGAATGTCTCGTATTAATCTTAATTTTTCGAATGCAATAATCGTCCCAAGCACCTCAGTGGTATCAAAAGACGCCATTGCAGCATCTAACTCCTTCAAATATGGCTCTATCACTTCTGCATCGCTTTTATGGCGGGAATCACCTCTGCCATGTTGTTGCACAGCCTGCATAGTACTGACAGCTAACATCGGCATGATTTTAGAGGCACACCAAAAAGGTCTACCGACCATTGATTCTATGTTGAAACATGATGTGGATATAACGAGAGACAAGAATATCAATGGATAAATGTGTACGCTAAACATAAATTATCCTCATTCAGTTTTGATTATATTGATATAATTTCAAGTATAAATATTTAATTTTCAAAGTCAAACGGAAAATTCATATCCGCTGAAAGCGCAACGGTGATGCTCTGAAACCCACTCTTGGTCGCATTGAGTTGCATAGTTGATAACAATTCAAAATTTTTACGATATCATCACACTGAAAAGAAGAAAAAATCCTTCATTATCAGCCCGATTATGAAGAAAAAGTATACCAAGGGAACTGCATGAAGCAAATTACAAAAGATATTGTCAGGTAAATTTAAATGTTTACCGCATCAAGATACATTTGCAGCAATGCTTGCCAACACGGATATGCAGAGGTCCATGCCAACCCGCTATACGATGGATGTATCATCTTTTGCGCCCAATAGACCGAGATTCCGCAAGCATGAGAACGACGCTTCCCCACCACATTTGCTATGACAATGTTGCCAATCATCTCTCTGCCAGCCGCAAGTAAACGTATTGTCTCACTAAGAATATCTTGTGTTGCCACGTTTTTTGGGAATGCTTGCAGTTGTGCAAGTAAATTTACATAAAGATGGTCAAGATCTATGTAATCAGGCGCGTCTGGTTTATCAAAACAGGTAATAAGTTTTGGCATAGTTGCCTGTTGTAGCACTGCGGCAACAGATCGGGCTTCTTGACCACGCAATAACGTAATGAGATTGCGCGCTATCGCGTCCACATTGGCCGCTAAAAGATGCATCTCTGAAAGATCAACGGCTGAAAGTGTATAGCGTTCATCAGCAATGGCACCATACACCTTGCCATACGCTGCAACCCATGCCTGGGCAACATCTTTGGGAGTGCCATCACGCGTAATATTATTGAACGCAGCCGCGTAATCCCACCCGGTCCCATTTTCTAATTCTTCGGACGCCACGTAATAATCAACATAGGGGGAACACACCGCTTGAAGCTCTACACCAGCCATGAGGCATGCATCAAAGCCAAGTAGATCAATTTTCTTGCCACCCAGCGTGGTATGCACAATTGTTCGCAAAATCTCAATAACGTCTATGTCGCTCAAATATGTATCTAATCCCTGGTCGTATGCGATGCCCTTGAACAAATCAGCAAAGGGCATATTTAAACAACCCGATCCATGATCCCAAAAAATGAGCGCATAATGATCTGCTGGATATGCGGTAAACGCCCGCATACACGCATTCAGGCAAACTTGCCGCGAGCCACTGTCAACATTATCATCACATACGATTTCAACAAGTTGATTCTTACCAACACGCAACAGCTTGCCATATTTTTTTCCATTTTTTGTTTCAGCAAGATAGACCAGGATGGTGCGATCCTCATTTGATCCAACCCGCATCATTTGTTGTATGTTTGGCTCAGCAAATGGATTAAGATCATTGTCCGCCGCAATATACGTTAGAATTGTCCACGGTTTTTTTGCTTGATCCACGCAGTATGTTGTTGTTATGCAAATGAGCAAAAATGATAAACATAGCATACACATATCCCCCTGAGTATCATACTTATTCATCAGTGTACTGAATGTGTGCATTACGTGTATATATTTTGCATAATCAGCTACCCAGCAGGCGGCTGTGCGCCATTAATTACGTTCACATGTATGTCCCCCAATTCTTGCGAATTAAAACACAAAAATATAACTTAAGAGCTGAAGGTCAGAAAAAGTCTGACCTTCAGCTCTTAAGTTATATAAATAAAGGGGTACAACATCATGCAAACAAATTTTTTAAAAGCAATCTTAAACACCGATCAAACCGTATTTTCATTTAAGGAACTTTTATTGAAATTTCAAACCGATGAGACCAATAACCTAAAATCAAAACTAAATTATTATGTGAAAAATGGGTATTTACGCCACGTTCGCCGCGGATTGTATGTTAAGCGAGCCACGTATAACCATTTGGAATTGGCAACAAAAATATTAACGCCTTCCTATGTAAGCTTTGAAACGGTGCTGTGCTCAGCAGGGGTTATTTTTCAATACTACAGCAACATATTTGTCGCTTCCTATCAATCGAGAAATATCATGTGTGACGGGCAAACCTACACGTTCAGAACTATGAAACCGATAATTCTGACCAATGCTACAGGAATAGAAATACTGAAGGATTACAGCATCGCTTCACCTGAAAGAGCTTTCCTCGATATCATCTATCATAGTAAGCATTACCATTTCGATAATATGGAGCCTCTTGATTGGGACAAAATCTATAAGATATTGCCAATTTATGGCAACAATAAAAGCATGCAAAAAAGAGTTAATAACTATGCTGAGTCGTTACAAAAAACAATGGAGTAATCAGCATGACAATAGACATAAACGTTCATAAAAACATCTTGATCAACATACTTAAAGATATTTTTAGCAACACACAGATAGCCGCACACTTGGGATTTAAAGGAGGAACGGCTGCATTGCTCTTTTACAACTTAACCCGCTTTTCAGTTGACCTGGACTTCGACCTCCTTAATGGTCAAAACGAAGACATTGTTTTTGACGCAGTCAATGCCATTTTAAAAAATTATGGGCAGGTTACGTCAAGAAAGAAGCGATACAGCATATTTTTTCTTTTATCATATGAAGGCAAATTGCCTAACGATCAGAAGATAAAGATCGAAATCAACAAAAGAAATTTTGCATCAAGATATGAGGTGAAAAAATATTTGGGTATTGCTATGCAGGTAATGATCCAAGAAGACATGTTCGCCCATAAATTAGTTGCGATGCATGAACGAATTAGTAAAACAAATCGTGACATTTTTGATGTTTGGTTTTTTTTCCATAATAATTGGCCTCTCAACACCGGCATAGTGGAACTCAGAACCAATATGATTTACAGGGATTTTTTACAAGTGTGCATCAACGATCTTGAAAAAATGGACAATCGCGGCATTCTCTCCGGTATAGGAGAGCTGCTTAATGAAAAACAAAAGGCATGGGCAAAGGCAAAACTCATATCGAATACAATTTTTGCGCTCAACTTAGCACTCAATAATGCACGTTAAACAAGAGTGGTGATGACGCCTCGCGTGGATTTGGCCGCAGAGCAGGGGGGGTTAACGGTCGTGAGCAGCCTCAAAGGCTGCCGCTATCTGGTGACTATCAGCCCAATTCGTAGTTGCGTTAAGTTGATTAGCCATAAACTGCATGCTACGCAATGGCACGGTTACAAGGCATGTTATGATCGAAAGACTATATATTTTCTGCAAAATGTTCATGGCCAAAACCTTGTCGTGTAGTGTTGAGACAATGCCTCTAATCTGATGATCTGTTAATCATTACTCGC
>Ga0207142_1036_pt2 | contig 27805 bp, 14 predicted proteins | sample Alteio_BWMinHeat_2_FD_153561 | JGI IMG/M metagenome (GOLD analysis project Ga0207142, IMG submission 153561) | Enriched cells from forest soil in Barre Woods Harvard Forest LTER site, Petersham, Massachusetts, United States -... | ecosystem: Environmental > Terrestrial > Soil > Temperate forest >... | reverse complement strand
TCATCATCGGCAGTTTTGAAGCGCAGGCAATAGCCATCGAGATAGAAAAAATGACCCCAAGCAGGCCCCTTACGCACGACCTTTTTAAAAGTTTTGCCGATGCCTACCACATTAACGTACAGGAAATTATTATTTACAACCTGGTTGATGGTATATTCTATTCAAAACTGGTATGTAATGATGGCAAAAAGGTAATAGAAATTGATGCCCGAACGTCTGATGCCATTGCGGTAGCTGTGCGCTTTGATTGTCCTATTTATACTTACGAATTTATCCTCTCAACCGCAGGTATAGTTATTGAAGGCAACGACTTTGTGTACCTTGAAAACATAAACGAAACTCCCGAGGAAAAAACTGTTACCGCGTCAACTTCGCCAACAGGTTTCACTTCATTAAGCACAGAAGAACTAAAGACCAAATTACAGGAAGCCCTTTTTGAAGAAGCCTACGAAAAAGCCGCTAAAATAAGGGATGAACTGAACAAGAGGAAAGCGTCCTAATTTCGGATTTTTCACTATTGTTTGTTTTCAATGGTGTTCAAGAATGCTTCGCAGTTTCGGATGTTCAATTTCGAATTTCCACCAATAAACTTATAGCCACTTTTCATATTCAAATCCGAAATTGAAAATTCGACATTCGAAATATTTTACCTATTTTCCCACCTGATTAACTGATAGTAATAATTCAATATAACCCAGCCGCCCTATGAATATTAAGTTCCGCTTAATACTGATGAATTTTATGCAATTTTTTATATGGGGGGCGTGGCTATTGACCATTGGGGCTTACTGGTTTCAAACCAAACATTGGTCGGGGGCGCAATTCGGCGCTATCTTCTCAACAATGGGCATCTCGGCTATCTTTATGCCTGCTCTCACCGGCATAATAGCAGACAGGTTTATCAACGCCGAAAAACTATACGGCATATTACACATTTTAGGTGCGGCAGTATTATTTTGCCTGCCAATGGTACATACTCCTACAGCCTTTTTTTGGGTGATATTGCTAAATATGCTGTGCTACATGCCAACGTTATCATTATCAATAACGGTAGCATACTCCGCTTTAAAATCCGAGAATAAGGATGTTGTAAAAGAATATCCTCCGATACGCATATGGGGAACTATAGGCTTTATCGCTGCATTATGGACAGTAAGTATCACCCATAATGAAACTTCAGCCAACCAATTCTATATTGCGTCTGCTGTGGCCCTGGCATTAGGTATTTATTCATTCAGCCTGCCCAAATGCCCACCCCTTTCAAGCAAAACCACTAATAAATCATTTGTTGATTCGTTGGGATTAAACGCTTTTACTTTATTTAAAACTCCAAAATTTGCCATTTTCTTTGCGTTCTCACTGCTTTTAGGCGCCGCGTTACAGTTGACTAATGCCTATGGAGATACCTTTATACACGATTTTGCAAGCATGGCTGTTTATAAAGACTCTTTCGGAGTGAAATATCCCGCCGTAATTATGTCGATATCGCAATTCTCCGAAACATTCTTTATTATAACCATTCCTTTCTTCCTGCGTAGGTTCGGGATAAAATACGTAATGCTCTTCAGCATGATAGCTTGGGTATTACGATTCGGCCTGTTTGCTTTTGGCGACCCGGCCGGTGGCTTGTGGATGATTATCCTTTCATGTATTGTTTACGGTATGGCCTTTGATTTCTTCAACATATCGGGTTCATTATTTGTTGAAACGCAAACCACACCCGCAATAAGGGGCAGCGCACAGGGCCTATTCATGATGATGGTAAATGGCTTCGGTGCGTTCTTCGGTAGCGTTATAAGCGGGATAGTGATCGATAAATATTTCACCCTGGCCGATCACAGCAAAAACTGGCATGGCATATGGCTTTGTTTTGCGGGTTATGCTTTGGTAATAGCTATTATTTTCCCTTTTGTATTCAGGTATAATGACAACGCTGCACTTAAAAAAGCAGTAGACCACATTTAACATGAAAAAACATTACCGTAAAGAAAATGATTGTTTGAACTGCGGCACCATCCTTGAAGGTAAATTTTGCCATAACTGCGGGCAGGAAAACCTTGAGATGAAGGAAAGTTTTGGGCATATGATGAACCATGCCATAAGCGATTATTTTCATTTCGACCACCAGTTTTTTTCCACGCTCAAACCTCTTTTCACCAAACCCGGTTTTTTAACCAAAGAATACATGGCCGGCAGGCGTGCAAATTACCTGCACCCGGTTAAAATGTACATTTTTATCAGTTTGGTTTATTTTGTGGTGCTTTTCCAAACAGGAAGCAACCTGGTACACGCGAATGTGGATAGTTCAATACCCAAAACGACACAGGCAGCCATTGACTCTATCGCTAAAGACCCTGAAATACCTGCCAATGTAAAAAAGGCGCTTATTGATAAGCTAAAAAAGAATGGCACCATTATAGGTACTGCAAAAATTAACGGCAAAACAGTAAAGATCACCGATAATAAAGACACGGTAAATAAATATTTTTTATCGCCCATAAGCTCAGATAGTACTTATAAGGCTTACCTTACATCGCAGCAAAAACTTCCTCCTACTCAACGCGACGGTATTATCAAAAGGTATTACAATGAAAAAGCTTTTTCTTATCGGGCTAAATATGGTGATCGCACAAAAGATGTGATCATTGAAGAATTTCAGCATAACATCCCCAAAATGATGTTCCTGCTGTTACCATTTTGCGCATTGGTATTAATGGTCGCGTTCAGAAACAATAAAAAGTATTATGTAGAACACCTCATCTACTCATTTCACCTGCACTGCTTTATATTTCTTTTTTTGGTCGCAATTATGCTATTACAATGGATAATACCTTCTGATACAATAGATGGTATCCTTGGATTTTTGGCTTTTTTAACAATTGTATGGTATATCTACCGTTCGTTAAGGGTGGTTTATGGCCGCAGCAGGTGGCGCACTATAAGCAAGCTCATAGGCGCATCATTGATATACCTGGTCGGTTTTGTAATGTGTATTTCCCTGGCCTTTATTATTACGGCAATAACCGGGGCCTGATACCAGGATCAGTTAGTGCCAAAAGCATCCAAAGCAATGGTTGGCTTGCCAGTATTGTCAAAAGCGCCTAAACCATAGTTTTGCCAGTTATACGCTTCCGGTTCCCAATAAAAAACACCGAGGCCCTGTGCACCCGATACTGAATTTACTTTGGTAATAATATCGCTCAAAAAATCGCGGGTGGTTGATGGCTGGTCGGCCTCCATGCCCACTTCAACAATCATTACCGGTGTGCTGTAGCGCGATACCATATCATTAATATTCGCTAAGCATTGAGCATCTAATGTTGTATAATTAGTTGTTGAAGGATATAACGACATGCCGATAATATCCCATTTGGCTCCGTTGTTTTTTAAGCCATCATACATATACCTGAATAGTGAATTATCAAAGCCGTTTGAGGTATGTACAATAACTTTTGTAGTAGGACTAACAGATTTAACTGCATTATAGCCGCTTAACACCAATGCCGCAAAATTAGCCATATTGGTTGAAGCACGGCCGTCCTCCCATAGCATACCATCATCGGTTTCATTGCCCACCTGCACCCAATCCGGGGTAACGCCGTTCATTTGCAGGGTATCCATTACCCCTACCGTATAATCATGTAATGTGGTTACCAGGGTTGCAAAACTTAAACCAACCCATGCGGCAGGTTTTGTTTGATGGCCGGGATCAGCCCATGTATCGCTGTAATGAAAGTCGATCAGTACTTTTAAACCGGCATTTTTGGCGCGGACAGCCTTTTTTACAAGATCGGTAGTATTGCACCAGCCATCAGTCGGGTTTACCCAGGCCCTTAGTCTTATTGCACTCATGCCAAGGCTTTTCATCAATGCAAAAAGATCTTGTTGCGCACCATTTTTATCATAAAATTTATAGTTTGAAGCTTCCATTTGGGTAACCCAGCTTATGTCGGCCCCTTTTATAAAGGTGGAAGCCACAACCGGAGCCTTGTAAGGCGGCGCGGTAGTATGAACATTTGAAGAACCACTGCTGCCTTTTGAGCAGCCCCAAATTAAACACGCCAGCAAGGCGCCACTTATCCATATCGTTTTTCGCATGATCAAATTATTTTTTGGCTAATTGGTATAACCAGACAACACAAATATAATTATTTTACAATAAGTGTAGAATAAACATTTTATTTTATGTGGCGACAAGCCAGGAAAGGCTTAACCTGTTATTCGCCGTTACTGTAATCAGAGAATATGCTGTAAGAGAGTGTAATATTTACAAGGTTTAAACGGGTATGCAAAGTTGTGGAAGTACCATAAGGCACTTTATTCAGGCCTGCTTCGTAACGTATATCAAACGAGAACTGTTTAACGTCGGCCCCGATGCCTAATTGCCACGCATAGTTTAAATCATGATAATTAAGATCGGATGTAAGTGTTGCATTAGTAAATGACTGACGTTTGGATAAGGCGAATGAAAGTACCGGGCCTGTATAAAACCTGAAACCTGCATTCGCATTACCCATTTTTTCACCAATTAATAAAGGCAAATCGCCATTAATAAACCTACCGTTATTAATAAAAGTATGGTCGTCTGCTATTTGGGTAACGGTTAAACTCGTTGATTTAACATATAATTCGGGCTGAAAAAATAAGCCGGCCCCGCCAAAACGGGCCCATCCACCACCAATATAGCCAAATCCGCCTTTGTTATGAGCGCCATCAGGCGAAGGGAACAGCGAATAATCGGCACCAGCCTTAATACCGGCCTGTATATCGGGTAAATAATTTGTTTGTGCCGACACAAAACCGGTAAAAAAGACCCCAATAATGATAGTAAGTATAAGTTTCTTCATACCAGTTGTTTAGATTTTTACTTATAACGGGAAATATAAACTTTATGTTCGGCTTATAAGGTCAAACTTTGTGCCAAGTTGAGAATACCCGGCTTACAAACTGTGCTGCAAGCCGGGTACCCGTAAAAAGTATCTGTAATAAAAATAGAAATTTTTATTTGATATGCTAATAAATCAAAAAAATTATAGCGATAGCTTGCCCTGGTAGTAGTCTAATATTTTGCTATCAATAAAGTAGTCGTATTTCGCGCTAATTAAATTAACAGTAGCGCCGTCGAGATTATTTTTAGCGATGATAAAGTCAACAGAAGTTATGACACCTGAATCGAACCGCAATTTGTATATCCTGTAGCTTTCGGTATAAACCTTCACCTGTTCCATTAATGCCTCGTAACGTTTGTAAGCAGAGGTCATGTTATAGAATGCCTGTTCTATATTTTGCCTTAATGCTATTTTGCTATTCTCCTCCACGTCGCGCGCATATAGTGCATTTATTTTTGCGCGATCGAGATTATTTCTTTTTAAGCCATTGGTAAATATGGGGATGTTTAAACCGATAGTTAAATATGAATTATAGTTATTACGAAACTGTTCGCTATAGCTAATAGGCACTTGTGTGGAATCAACTAAAGATAATTTTCGCGCGGTGCTGTAATAATTTGTACCTAAGCCCCCATTAAGCACCAATGATGGAGCTAAAAGCCCGCGTTGTGAGCTAACATTTTTTTCGGCGGCCTCGCGACTTAAGGTAGCCGCTTTAACCGCGGCAAATTGTTGCAAAGCGGTTTGGTAAGCCTGCTCAGGATCAGTGCCGTAATTACCGGTTAAATTTTCGGCGTTAATATCAGCGAATTTTGCACCCGGCTGATATTGGATATTCATTTGCTGGAATAAACTCAGCTTGGCTGCATTCAAACTGTTTTCAGCATTAACAACGGCCACCTGGTTGCCGGCAAGTTGCCCTTCATTGTCGGTAAGGTCTGATGCTGCTTTGTTAGCGCCCTGCTCTTCTAAAACCTTCATGCGGTCAACGGTTTCCTGTTGTACGGCCAGCTGGCTTTTGCTGGCGGCCAATATTTCTTCATTGTCCAATATGGCCAGGTAATTTGTAATTACATTAACTGTAACTACATCTTTCGCTGCCTGGAAGTTCATTTTACCAGCCTGGTAAGCTAATGATGCCGATTTGACGGCATTGATAAGCGAAAAACCATTAAATATGGTTACACCGGCACTTACACCATATGAATCAGCAGTTTGGGACTGGTTTACATAGGTATTAGTTGCGCTTAAGCTGCGGCCCTGGCTATAATTACGCGATCCGCTTGCTGATATTGATGGGATAAGGTTTTCTTTTGCCTGCCTGAAGTCGATCCCTGCAAGTTGTGTATTTGCGTTAGTCTGCTTTACCTGCAGGTTATTTTTGATGGCTATATCGAGGCACTGCTGAATAGTGAACGTGCTATCCTGCTGAGCATAAACCTTGCCATAGGCAACCAATAAAACAACAATTATTATATATTTACGAAACGACATTTTTAAGTTTGATATATTTATTTAGTTAGAATTTTCGCGACGATTCTATCCTGCCGTCTAACAGGTTGATGATACGGCTGCCATACTCGGCATTTTTTTCGGAGTGGGTAACCTGTATAATGGTAACCCCATCTTCCTTATTTAACTTCCTGAACAGTTCCATTATTTCCTCGCCTTGTTTGGAGTTTAAGTTACCTGTTGGCTCATCAGCCAATAACAACTTCGGCTTGGCTATTAACGCACGGGCAATACCCACCAACTGCTGCTGGCCACCTGATAACTGCGCGGGGAACAAGTCCTTTTTACCTACTATCTGGAAACGGTCGAGAATGTCGGCTACCATAGCTTTACGTTCAGCGCTTTTAAAATCCTGGTAAATAAGCGGCGTTTCAATGTTTTCGTACACGGTAAGCTCATCAATTAAATGGTAAGCCTGGAAAACAAAACCAATATATTTTTTATAAAGGGCCGAACGCTGTTTTTCCTTTAACTGGTGCACAGCCTCGCCTGCAAAATAATGGTAACCATCGGTAGGCTCATCAAGCATGCCTATAATGTTTAACAAAGTTGATTTACCCGAACCTGAAGGCCCCATTATAGAGATAAACTCGCCTTCATCAACATCAAGGCTGATATCATTGATAACGAAATTGCGTGTGCCGCCTGCCTGGTAGTATTTTGAAATATGCTGAAGTGATAACATTATATATTGTTAAATAATTTAATTCTGAAATTTAGCAATATATACATGAATAACATACCAAAAATGCAATTAACTGATTATTAGGGTTTTATACTATATTCCGCTATAAAAAACTGTTCGCTTACGTAACATGGAGCGTTCGGTTATGATACAGTCGCTGGGTCATTAGTCATTTCGCTGCGTTGTCATTGGGTCATTAAGTCATTATCTTGTTAATACAGATTACTAATGACACAATGACTAAATTATTCCGACCTCAAACTTTCTTCGAAAGCCATAGCTCATTCTGAGCGAAGGCTTTTCACCGGGTTAGCATTTGCCGCTTTGATGGATTGAAAACTGATAGTTGCAAAAGCTATAATAAGAGCCACTACACCTGCCAGTACAAAAACCCACCATGCGATGTCAATTCGGGATGCAAAATCAAGCAGCCATTTATGCATCAGGTACCAGGCTATGGGGAAAGCAATTACAGTTGCTATTAATACCAATATCAAAAAGCTTTTTGATAGCTCAGCTACGATTTGTGGTACGCTGGCGCCTAACACCTTGCGCACCCCTATTTCTTTTACCCTTTGCGTTATGGTAAATGCCGACAGCCCAAACAAGCCAAGGCAGGCAATAAATATGGCTATGAACGAGAATATGGTAAACAAGCTACCCTGTTGTTGCTCGCTATTATAAAGCTGCTGGAATTTTTGATCGAGGAAGCCGTAATCAAACGGTACTTTAGGCAGATATTTACTCCATGTACTTTGAATACTACTTATGGTTGCCGGGATGTTATTTCCACTTATCTTAATAGATAAACACCGATAATAACTTTGACTTGGCATATAAAATATCATCGGCACAATTTTCTGATGTAACGATTCGAAGTGAAAATCGCTTACCACGCCTATAATTTTACCTTTTGTATTGCCATAAACCATGTCCTTATCAATTGCATTTCGGGGATCGCCCCAGCCCAGCATTTTTACCGCGGTTTCATTTAATATATAATTGGCAGTATCGGTAGCAAAATCGCGCGAAAAGTTACGCCCGGCTGCCATATGCATGCCAAAAGTTGGTATAAAACCATAATCAGTAGCCAGACATTTAAGGTCGATCTTAACCTGTTGCAGCGCACCATTTTGCATAACTGATGCTCCTTGCTCATCCAGCAAACGCCCTGATGGTATGCGGGTTGAACGGCCTGCTTGTTTAATTCCGGGTATCCGCAACAAATCATTACGGAACGCATCATATTGCTTGTTAATATCCTGGTCGTAATAAGTGGTTAAGATATGATCCTTATTAAAACCCAATGATTTTTGCTGAATGTAGCGCAACTGCTGAAATACTACTGTTGTGGCCACTATTAAAATAATGGAAATGGCAAATTGTGCCACCACCAATACCTTGCGGAACGATATGCCCCCTGAACCAACATTAATAATACCTTTTAAAACCCTTACCGGTTTAAACGACGACATGAATAAGGCCGGGTAAATACCACTTATTAGGCCTATTACAAATGGCAGGGCCAAAATACCACACAAAATATTCCACCGTAATAAACTTGAAACTGAAAGCGTGAGGTCCGAAAGCGTGTTGATATAAGGCAGCAATACACAGGTAAGCGATACAGCAAGCAACAAAGCTATCCAGGTAATAAGTACTGATTCGCTTAAAAACTGCCTGATGATCTCTTTGCGCTGTGCGCCTATTACTTTTCTTATACCTATTTCCCTTGCCCTTAATGCCGAGCGTGCAGTCGAAAGGTTCATGTAATTAATACAAGCTATCAGCAGGATAAATAGGGCTATAATCGAGAATATGTAAACCCGGTCAATATCGCCATTCTCTTCAATTTCATCATCAAGGTGCGAGCGCAGGTGTATATCAGTTAACTTCTGGATGGTAAGCTTTGTAATAGTTGAAGTTTTAACGTTCCCCGGCATTCCCGGAAAATGTACATAGGTATCCAAAAATGAATTCAGTTGTTTGCTGATATTATCGGCATTATAATCCTTGGGCAGCAGTATGTAGGTAAAAAACGAGTTATTGCCATAATTTGTTTCCAGCTGCTTTTCGCCATACATGGCCGTATCTTTCAATGTATTGAAAGACATTAGTATTTCGGGATGCATGTGCGCGGTTATAGGGAACGGTTTAAAAATGCCGGTAACCTTATACTCGTGCTTCGTGTTATCAAGCGTAATGGTTTTATTAATAGGGTCTTCATCGCCAAAATACTTATGGGCTATTTTTTCAGTAAGCATTACATTATATGGGTCGGTTAGGGCGGTATGCTTATCCCCTTTTATTACGTCAACCGAAAAAACATCAAAAAAATGTTCATCAGCAAAAAAACCATTTTGTTCGTTAAACAGTTTGTCCTTATAACGCAAAATAGTGGTGCCATTAGGATATACACGTGTTACCTGTTCAATATCCGGAAATGCCGTTTTAAGCAACGGCCCGAACGGAGGCGCAACGGCACTTAAATGCAACGACTCGGTACCATTTGCGGAATAAAAGATGCGCGTTACACGATAAGTTCGGTCCGCATTGGCGTTGTACTTGTCGTAACTTAATTCGTTAATAATATAAGTTAAGATAAGCAGGCAACAGGTGATACCGATGGTCAACCCAAATATGTTTATAAACGAAATAAACTTGTGCCTTGCGATATTACGCCATGCACTCTTTAAATAATTTCTTATCATGATCGTATGTTGATTAGCAGCCCCCTCTAAATCTCCCCCCGGAGGGGAGATTTTTTAGAAACTATTTGGTTTTATATTGTTATACATTTCTCACTCATTCCTTAAACTATTAACCGGGTTAGCTACAGCGGCCCTTATAGTATGATAACTTACCGCTATAATGGCCGTAAGCATAGCTATTGCACCCGCGGCTGTAAATAACAGCCAGTCGGGTTTTATGCGGTAGGCAAAATTATCGAGCCATTGCTGCACCAGGTAAAATGCTATGGGCGCGGCTATAACAAATGAGCCTGCGGCCAGGTAAAGCGTTCCACGGTTAAGCAGCACAAAAAGGTTTGATACTGATGCGCCCAATACCTTGCGTATGCCTATTTCTTTTGTACGGTTAAGTGTTGTTAACCCCGACAGACCAAATAGCCCTAAACAGGCAATAAGGATAGCCAATATGCACGATGTAGTTATGGTGCTCATCCAGCGTTTGTAGGCGTCATAGCCTTTGGCCACGTCCTGATCCATGAATGAATAGCTGAAGGGTAAATTACCTGTTAATTTATTCCAGCCTGCCTGTAGTTTATCCATTGCCTGCGGTATGTTTTGCCCGGGCTTTATCTTTATCCAGAAATAACCCGCCGGGTTGCCTTGAATCTCGTGGTAAGTTGGTTCTATCTTTTTGGTTAGGTCATCAACATTATAATCCTTACAAACCCCTACAATTACGCCACCAAGCTCGCGGTTAACTACATCAAGCTTTGGCTTACCCAATAAATTATACAGTGTTTCATTCACCACAATATTGTGGCCGGCTTCTGAACTATGCGCTGTAACCTGGTCGTGAGTAAGTTTAATTTTGGCGCTATCGCCGCTAAATGCAGTTGAAAAATTGCGGCCCTTTACTATCGGTATTTTATTAAAAGTGAAATAGTTGAAATCAACATTCATATCGTGTACATCAACATGCTTGCCATCCAACGTGAAGCCATTGGTGTTATATCCGCCAAAATTAAAATAGGTGCTGGTAATATCTTGTAAATAAGGCTGATCGGCAACAAACTGGGTTAACCTGGCTTTTAATGAACTACGCTCCTGTTTATCATCCCAGCCGTAAGGGTTTTGCAAAACCACCACCTGGTCTTTATCAAAGCCCATATCGGCATCATTTAAAAAACGCATTTGCTTGTTTATAACCAGTGCCGAGATAACCAGCACTATACATATGGTATATTGCAAAACCACCAGGCTTTTTGATAAACCCGGACTAATTTTGTAGGCCGAAAAACTGCGCATAATATTCAGCGGCTTTAAGCCTGACATTGCCAAAGCTGGATAAACACCCGCCAATAAACCTAATGCAACAGCGAGTGCAAACATCATTGAACCAATATCGGTAACAGAAAAACTGTTAATGCTTAGATCAGATCCTATCAGGCCGTTAAAGAACGGCAAACAAAGTACAGCTATAAAGAAACCCGTGATCACCGCTATAACCGCCAACAATTGGGTTTCGATATAGTACTGGAAAACAATTTGTTTGCGATTGGCGCCGATTGTTTTACGCACCCCAACATCCTGCGAACGAGATATGGCGCTGGTAAGAGTGAGCAATATATAATTTAAACAGGCGATGAGTAAAATAACTACCGTGAGGCATATCAATTGGTAAATGTTTTTCAGGTCGGTGTAATGATCCCAGCCATCGCTTTGATTGTAGTGCGCCTGTGCAAATGGCCTTAAATAAACCTGGAACGGCTTGGGTTTATTTTTAGGATCGATCTTGGCCATTGATTCAACAAGCGTTTTAAAGTACTGTTTTGAAAAGGCATCCAATTTCCGCTGAAAAGCTGCTTCGTTGGTACCATGTGCCAGTTTAATGATCAATAAGTGGCTAAAGCTGTTTGTGCCCTGTGCCATGCCTCTTAGATAATAAGAATCAGCTTGTACAGGGATCAGTATATCATATTGAAAACTGGAGTTCTGCGGAAAATCTTTTGCTACGCCACTTACGGTAAGCAATAGTTTATCACTGGTTATATTTATAGTTTTCCCAATGGGATCGGCATTGCCAAAATATTTTTTCGCCATGCGCTGGCTTAAAACCACCTGGTTTATGGATGATAATACCGATGCTTTGTTTCCCTCCAACAATGGATAATTAAATACCTGGAAAAAGTTAGCATCAACATAAGCTACGGCATTATCTTTTTCTTTAAAGCTTTGGTTACCTATGCGCACAATGGGATCATAACCCGTTTTTATGCGAACAGCACCCTCAACTTCGGGGAAATTCTTTTTCAGGTCGATACCGAAAGGCAAAGGGGTCGTGATCATATTTTGCTGATCGGCATCAGTAGTTAAGAAAGAAAAGAAGCTTTTCTTTTGCTTATCATTATCGTTACCACCAAATATTTGCGATTCCTCTACCCTAAAAAGGCTGGCATTATCGTTATGAAAACTATCAAACGAGCGTTCGTTTTTTACATACAAATAAACCAGTATGCAAAACGCACTTGCTACGCCCAGGCCAATAATGTTTATGGCCGTATACAATTTATTGCGAAGGATATTCCGCAGCGCCAGTTTTAGGTTGATCTTTAGCATATTTGGTTCATTGGTTTATTGGTTCATTAGTTCATTGGTGTGTTATTCAATAGTTCATTGGTTAAATAGTCTGTTATACTAATGAACCAATGAACCTAATAAACTATCTATTCGCTTCGCAAACTTTCTTCGAAAGCCATAGCTCATTCTGAGCGAAGGCTTTTAACCGGGTTTGCAAGCGCTGCTTTTATGGCCTGGAAGCTTACTGTTATAATAGCTATTGCTATGGTAATAACACTTGCCAGGGCCATGATCCACCAGCTCAGCGGTATGTGATATTCATATTTTTGAAGCCACATGTGTAATAGCCAAACAGATATGGGCACCGCAATAACTATAGCGAACATAACAAGTATCAAAAAGTCTTTTGATAACAGGCCGGCAAGGTTGGCTACTGTAGCGCCAAGCACTTTACGCACTCCAATTTCTTTTGTGCGTTGTTCGGCAGCATAGGCAGCGAGGCCAAATAAACCAAGGCACGAGATAATTATGGCCAATCCACCGAATATGTTCGACAGCATGCCCAGCACTTTTTCGTTCTGGAACTTTTTGGCAAAATCACTGTCCACAAAATTAATAGTTGGCGGGTATGCAGGGTTTATGGCCTTCAAGCTTTTATTTATCTGGTCGATATTGGCAGTTATGCTGTGTGCCGGGTTAAGGCGCAGATCAATAGTTACGGCCTGCCCACCTATGTATTGTGTGATCATTGGTGGTACTTTTTCATAAGGGGAGCCGCGTACAAAATCTTTATAAACACCTATAATTGTTACGGGGCTACCCCATTTAATTTGTGTACCAATGGGGTTCTTCAGGTGCATTGCTGCTATGCCGGCTTCATTAATCATCACCGTTTTGCCGGCAGTATCAGCCGGGTATTGGCTTGAAAATTCGCGACCGGCAACCAGTTTAACACCAACCGTATGTACAAAGTCAAAGCCTGCATTTAAAACATCAAATAATACTTTCGCATTGGGGTCTTTTCCCGGCCAGTCGACACCCCAGGTATTGTTACCGTTTTGGGTGATGCTTAATGAAACTGTTGTGGCATTTGTTATTGCGCCTTTGGCTTTCAGATCGTTTATCAATACATCCGATTTTGTGTCAAGGCTGCCTTCAACGGGCACCTCAACCAGGTTATTCTTATCGTAACCATTACCCATGTTTTGAACGTAGCGTATCTGGCGGTATATACAAATAGTAGCAGTTATTAAAAATACGGCAAATGCAAACTGTACCACTACCAATATTTTGCGGATAGGCAACACACTGGCGCTGCCTTTGAACCTGCCTTTTAAAACTTTTATAGGTTGAAAAGATGACAGATAAAAAGCAGGGTAGCTTCCTGATACCAAGCCTGTAATGGCAGCTATACCTGTAATAACCGCCCACATATACCAATCATTAATTGGTAATGATAGTTTGATATTTAATAAATTATTAAAGAACGGGATGCATAATACCAATATAATAATCGCTACCATAGTCGACAAGAAAGATAGTATAAGCGATTCGGTTATAAACTGCCATATCAACGACAATCTGTTTGAACCAATGGCTTTGCGGATACCAACCTCCTTTGCCCTTTCTTCGGAGCGGGCGGTTGACAGGTTCATGAAGTTTACACAGGCAATAAGTAGTATGCAAAGCGCCAGTATCTCGAACTGGTGCATTTGATCGATAGTGCCGCCAACTGATTTTCCGTTATCAAATTTCTCATATAAATGGAACTTTGATACCGGGAACAGGAAAAGCTGGTTCTTATCGCCGGTGGCATGTTTGCCAACCATGGGTGCTAAAATAGCATTGGCCCTGTTAAGGCTGCCTTCATCTTTTAGCTGTACGAAAGTTTGGCAAAAATTACTGCCCCAACCGGCATTTTTAGCCCATGGCTGGTCGGCTTCAAACTGCACGTAGGGTATCACATAATCAAACTGGTATGACTGATTGGCCGGTATATGATCAATAACCCCGGTAACCATTAAAGGCAGTTTATTATTGCGAGTGATCACTTTGCCCATTGGGTCCTTATCACCAAAAAAAGTTTTTGCCAGGTCGGTAGTTATCACTATTGAATTTGGCTGCGCCAGTGCTGTAGCCGGGTTGCCTTTTATAAAATGATAGGAAAATATGGAGAAGAAAGCCGGGTCGGCAAATAAGCCCGCCTTTTTAAAGCTATTGTTATTGTAAGTAAGCAAGCCCCCTGCCGAATAGCTTTCGGCACGTGCAGCCTGTACAACACCAGGCACTTCGTTTTTTATAGCGGTAGCAGCCTCTCCCGGTGTGGCGCTAAAAGTGTATATTTTGCCATCGCCGGGTTGATTATTTTCGACAACATAAATATTATCAAGGTTTTTAAACTGGTGATCGTAACCCATGTGGTACGATACATATAACAGCAGCAATAAACAGCTGGCTATACCCAATGTTAGCCCGCCGCCATTAATTAATGAGAAGCCTTTGTGCTTCATGATGTTTCGCCACGCGATTTTGAAATAGTTCTTTATCATATTGTTAGTTCATTTGTTCATTGATACTATCACTTCATATAATTTAATCATTACTCTGACCGTAAGCTTCTTACCGGGTTTACTAACGCCGCTTTTACAGCTTTATATCCAACTGTTAACCAGGCTATTAAAACCGACGTTACAATTGCTGCTACAAATATCCAGGCATTGAGGGATATACGGTACGCAAAGGTTTGCAGCCAACCCGACATAAAATACCACGCCATCGGTATAGCTATAATGCACGAAATCAAGACGAGTACCAGGAATTCTTTTGAAAACAGGTAAACTATACTGCTTACCGATGCACCTAATACTTTGCGAATACCCACTTCTTTGGTCCGTTGCAAAGCCATAAATGATACCAAACCATAAAGCCCGAGGCATGATATAAAAATGGCTATACCAGCAAATATCTTGTATACCAGTGCCAGTTGGTCTTCCTGTTTATAAAATTGCGCAATGTTGTCATCAAGGAAAAAGGCATTGTAAGCATATTCGGGATAAGTGTTTTCCCATAATTTTTGGATACCTGCAACAGTAGCTTTCAAATCTTTTGTTTCAATTTTTACGGCTGTTTCTCCCTCAAAAGCTTTATGCGGGAATATGACGGTTGGTTTAATTGATTCGCGTAATGAATTGGTTTTAAAATCTTTAACCACTCCTGTAATGGTTGCCCATGTGCCGCCACCAATCCTTATTGACTTGCCTATCATTTGCTGAGGGGCTTGTATGCCAAGGCGATGCATTAAGGTTTCATTAACTACAGCCTGGCGCAAAGTATCGCTTGGGTCATAACCCTTGCCAGCTACAAATTGCACACCAAATGTTTTGAAATAATCGGCATCACCTTCTTTTAGAAATACGTCAAAATCAACGTCTTTACTGGATCTGTTAAAAGCAAAGTTCGTACTCGAGTTATTTTCAGACGATGGCGCATCAGATATAAAACTTACTGATTTAATCTGCGGGTTTTGAAGAAGCTGAAGTTTAAAAGCCGCCATTTTTTGCAGGCTGATGCTATCCGTATAACCAGGGATCACCAATATCGCTTCTTTATTAAAACCGAGATCGGCCTTGTTAACATAATCCATTTGGTTTACTGCCACTATGGTGCCGATGATGAGCAATTGCGAAATAGCGAACTGTGCCACCACTAATGCGCGGCGTAATGAGATACCTCCCACTGATGCAGCAGTAATTTTATTTTTTAATGCCAACACAGGTTTAAAACCCGATACCACTAAAGCGGGATATAATCCAGATAATACAATAACAATGATGGTGGTACAAATTAAAAACAACAAACAACCGCTATTAAATATGCTTATGCTTTGTGGTACGCTCGCAATATTTGACAAATAAGGCAAAGCAAACTTTGTAATTACAATAGCAAACACCACGGCGCTTATAACTATTATGCCGGTTTCAAATATTACCTGCATAATTAATTGAGGCCTGCTGCTGCCCAATACTTTGCGTATACCTACTTCTTTCGACCTGCCTACCGATTGTGCCGTAGACAAGTTAATGAAGTTAATAGCCGCCATAATGATAATAAGCAAACCAATGAACGATAATGTGCGCAAGGTTGTTATTGAAGTAATATGATCGCCGAGCGAATTGGAATAACGCTTATCGAAATGCACCTCAGACAAAGGCTGAAGCACCATAGTTCGGACATGGACGCGCTTTGTGCCGAAATTTTTGAGAGATGAGATTTTAAGCTGGGCGTTTATTTTATCAATTGATACATTTGCCGGTAGCGCCATATAAACCTGGTGGCTGCTGCCTAAACCATTCCAATCGTTTGAATAATTATAATCGCGCGGGTGTTCCTTCCAACTGGTGTATGATACCATAACTTTTAAAGGGAAATCGCTATTATCGGGAGCATCCTCAACTATTGCAGCTACCTTCAGCGTTAAAAGGTTGTCCATTTTAATTATTTTACCCACAGCACTTTGCCAGTTGCCAAAGTATTTTACTGCCGAACTTTTATCCAGCACCACCATATCAGGCTCATTTAATACCGATGAATTGCCAGCCAGCCAATTCCATTTAAAAACATCAAAAAATTGAGGCTCGATAAAAACCACGCCCACATCTTCGATAAACTTTTTATCATCTACGGCATTTCCTGTATTCGACGGAACAGTTATCTGGCTACCATAACTGGTTTCAAGTGCCCCAATTTTAGCCTGTGGCAAATCCATTCGTAGCGCAGTAGCCGCCGGGTTGGCTGTACCGGGGTTGTAATCCATGCCGTCGCCTTGTTTTATATTGGTAACAACACGGTAGATATTTTTATAATTAGGTTGGAAGGAGTCAAAACTCAGCTCATATTTTATAACAACAAAAATGAGCAGGCATGCTGCTATACCTACGCTTAACCCGGCTATGTTAATAGCCGAATACCCTTTACGGCGAATAATATTGCGCCATGCTATTTTTATATAATTCTTTATCATTTACCCCTCCTAGCCTCCCCAAAAGGGAGGAATTCTTAATTTATTTTCTTATTCTGATCTTAAACTCTTAACCGGATTCGCAACCGCCGCTTTTATCGACTGAAAACTTACTGTTGCGAAGGCTATTAATATGGCGCCACCACCGGCTATTACAAACACCCACCATTGTATATCAATACGGTATGCATAGCCTTGCAGCCATTGGTTTACGCCCCACCAGGCACATGCCCATGCAATTGGTATAGCTATTAATACAAGCTTGATAAAGTTTTGGGCCAGCAACAGGACAATGTTTTGTACCGATGCACCTAAAACCTTCCTTACCCCTATTTCCTTTACACGTTTCTCGGCTGAATATGATGCCAGACCGAACAAGCCCAGGCACGATATAATGATGGTTAACACGGCCAGTATGCCCACTATCTGGCTTACCTGGTTATCGGCTTTGTAAACTTCGTTAAAGTGGTCGTCTAAAAACTGGTATTCAAACGGATAATCGGGGTTAATACTGTCCCACTTTGATTTAATCAAGGCCAGTGCCGCTTGCGTGTTGCCTCCATTTATTTTAACCGATACATCCCTGTAACCCCATTGCGTTTGACTCATAAGGCACATAGGCTCGATTTTATACTGTAGCGAGTTAAAGTTGAAATTTTTAGCAACACCCGCTATTACGCCTAATGAATCAACACCGAACTGATCGCCTATTAACGACGACAGTGGTGCTTTAGGATGGTCTTTCAATAGTTCTTTGGCCAAAGCCTCGTTTACAATATATTCCCTGCCATCGCGGGCTTTGTCTGTTGAGAAATTATGACCGGCTACCAGTTTCATTTTATACAGGTCGAGATAATTGTTCTGAACAACCATTATAGTAGTACCTAATTGCTGCATAGGGCCGTTGGCGGGCTTGAACTGCACCCCGCCCTGGTCGAGATGGCTACCCATAATATCCTGCGACGCAGTAACACCCGAAACTAAGCTACTGCCTCCCAACTGTTCTTTAAACTGCGGGTATCTTTTTGAGGTTATATTATCAAGCGGGATGTTTACAATTTGGTCGCGGTTATAACCGGGATCCTGCTTTTGCATAAAGTTTAGCTGCCTCAATACAAATATGGTAGCTATCATCAGGAATATGGCACTGGTAAATTGCACCACCACCAGCACATTACGCAGCGAAGCTTTGTTTTTGCCAACCTGTATCGATCCTTTTAACACCTTTACCGCCTGGAACGATGACAGGTATATTGCAGGATATATGCCGGATATTAAACCGATAACTACGGTACCGCCAAAAATGGTGGCTATAAAACCAATGCTGCTGAATATGGGCAGCGTAATATCACGTTCGCTTAGGCTATTGATGTAGGGTAATGCGATCTCGACCAAAACAAGCGCGAGTATGAGGGCTAAAAACGATATTAAAACCGTTTCGCCCAAAAACTGGATGGCTAACTGGAAACGATAGGCACCTATTGATTTACGTATGCCTACTTCTTTAGCCCTCTCGGCTGAACGCGCGGTGGAAAGGTTGATAAAGTTTACACAGGCGATGATGAGTACTATAAGTGCTATAATGGCAAACAGGTTGGTGGATTTCCTATCGAATTTTTGATAGTTGATGTAATCAAGACCGATATCGGCAGAATTAGAGTGAACATCTTTAAGCGGCAATACAAATAACTTCATGTATTTAGGACCGTCATTCCCTAAATGCCTTTTTATAAATGCCGGGAATTTTTTCTCCAACGCGGCGGTATTGGTACCGGGCGCTAATTCAAGATAGGTATTTAGCCAGTTCCCGCCCCAATTGGTGAACATCCAGGGTTTGTAAACGCTGCTGAATGATGCCAAAGCATCAAACTGCAACTGCGAGTTTTTAGGCGCATTGGCTACTATGCCTGTTACGGTAAACGCAACAGTATCACCGCCATAATGGTTAACTATTTTGCCCATCGGGTCAGCATCGCCAAACAACTTTTTGGCAGTTTCTTCGGTAAGCATTACGCTGTGAGGCTTTAGCAGGGCGGTATTTATATCACCACGCAGTACTTTAAAATCAAATATTTTGAAGAAGGTGGAATCCACAAAAAACATATCGGGCATGAAAATCCTTTTTTCGCCATACGTCATCTGGTATTTCATATCCCAATGGATGCGGGTATAATTTTTTATTTCAGGATATTCCTGTTTCAGAGCCGCTCCCATCGGGAACATGGATAATGCAACTTTTTGTGTAGAGCCTTCGTTGCCGACGGTTTGCACCTCGTTCAGGCGGTAAATATTACGGGTATGAAAATTATCGAAGCTTTTTTCATAAGCAACAAACAGCATGATTATCATGAACGCGGCCATGCCAACAGCAAGCCCGATAATGTTGATACCTGAAAAAACCTTGTTCTTCCAGATGTTGCGCCAGGCGATCTTAAAGTAGTTCTTTATCATGAGTGGTTCATTTCTTCATTGGTTTTAACAATTCATACGCTACTCGTTTCTCAAACTCTTAACCGGGTTGGCAGTTGCTGACCTGATGGCTTGTATGCTTACCGTTGTAAATGCTATCAGCACTGCCACACCGCCTGCTATCAACAACACCCACCATTCAACGCCGATGCGGTAAGCAAAGCCTTGCAGCCACTTATTCATGGCCCACCAGGCAATTGGCGCGGCTATTAGTGTTGATATAAGCACCGGCTTTACTAATTCGCCCGATAAAAGTTTTACTATATCATTTATGCCGGCCCCTAATATTTTTCTTATGCCTATTTCTTTAACACGCTGCTCGGCAGTGAAGGTTACCAGGCCGAATAGTCCTAAGCATGCAATTACTATGGCCAGGATGGTAAATACCATAAGCAGGCTGCCTTGTTTTTGTTCGGTTTGGTATTGATTGGCAAAATTCTGGTCGAGGAAATGAAACTCGGCTTTATTTTCAGGGTCGAAACCGCTGTATATTTTTGAAATATAGGTCAACGATGCCTGTATATTATTTTTACTGATACGCACATACAGGTTATCGCCATCCATAGCGTCTGCGGGCATTTGCAGCATCATGGGGGTTATCTTGTGTTGTAATGAATAGGTATTAAAATCTTTTACCACGCCAATTATGGTAACTATTATTGGATTCCCCTTCTGATCTATACCCACGCTTACTCTGCGACCTACAGCATCCTTCCAGCCCATCTCATTCACCAAAGTTTGGTTCACTATGATAGATTTATCCTTATCGGCTATTATTGCGTTTGAAAAATTACGCCCTTTCAGCAATTTTATCTGTAGGGTTGGGATAAAATCTTCATCAATTACCAGTTGTTCAACCAGTTTGGTATCCGAAACAGAATTACTGCCGGGGATGGTGTTAATATCGCGCAGGCCTATATCATTATTGCCTATTGGGTTGCCCGCAACGCCAACACTTTCAATCAACGGGTTTTGTAACAATTGCTGTTTCATAGCCGCTACTTTAGTGCGGGCATCGTGACTCCGGATATGGAAGGTTAGCGTTTGCGCTTTGTTAAAGCCGAGATCCTTGGTTGAAACATAGTTTAGTTGCTGGTAAATGATACAAGAACCTGCTATCATAACAATAGTTATAATGAACTGGAACACCACCAGCGATTTGCGAAATATAATGGTTGATGCCTGGCTGCCCAATTGCCCCTTCATGGCCGGGATAGTGCGGAATCCCGACAGGAACAAGGCGGGGTAAATACCACTCAAAATGCCCGTAATAAATGAGAAGCCGAGGAAGGCAGCTATTGTTTTGGTATAACCTATTTGTAATAACGACAGGTTTTTGCCTGATAAGTAATTAAAATATGGCAAGGCGGCCTGTATGATGAAAATAGCTACCAGTGTAGCGATAACGGTTAGTAATATCGACTCAGCAAAGAACATGAGCATAAGCTGCTTACGGTCGGAGCCTATTACTTTGCGCACGCCTATTTCTTTTATCCGCACCGACGAACGCGCGGTGGTAAGGTTAACATAGTTTATGATAGCGATGATCAGTATAAGTAAAGCTACCCCGCTAAACACATAGATGTAAGTAATATTACCGTTGTTGCTGATCTCGTAGTCGAGGTTTGAATGAAGATGGATCGAGGTAAGCGGCTGTAATTCCATTTGATAATGGACATCACCAAAGCTGGGCTTAAGGTATTTGTTGAAGAAGTTAGTCGATTGCGCCTCTATTTGTTTATAGCCGTCGTGATCGTTTAAAAGTAAATAAGTGAATAAGTTGGCATTACTCCAGGTCCCTGTTAAACCAGGGCTGAACGACCGCAGTGCGCTAAATGTAAAATGCGAGTTTACCGGTACATCATCAATAACCCCGGTAACGGTATTGGGGAAATTATTATCGAAATACACTACCTTATTTAAGGCTGACGAAGGATCGCCGAACAATTTAGCGGCAAGGGTTTTAGTTAAAACTATGCTTTGAGGCTTTGTTAGCGACGACGTTGCATCGCCATATAAAAAATGATAAGTGAAGATGTTGAATATGGAGTTATCTGCAAAAAGTATGTCATTAACATCTATTTTTTTGTCGCCGATAGTTATTTTACCGCCACCGTTGGCATTTATTCGTACGGCGTCTTCTATCTGCGGATATGAGCTTTTTAACGCTTCGGCATAGGGAACAGACGTAAGCGCCAGGTTAAAGCTACCCCCGTTCCATGTGCCATGTTGTACTACACGAAAAATACGATCGGACTTTAAATTATACCGATCGTAACTTAATTCATCGGTTACATAAAGGGTAATGAGCCAAAACGCGGCAACACCAATGGCCAGCCCTAAAATATTTATGACAGAGAACACCTTGTACTTGTACAGGTTTCGCCAGGCTATTTTAAAGTAGTTTCGTATCATGGCTGTTGGTTGATTAGTTCACTGGTTCATTAGTTCATTGGTGCCCTATGGCTGAACTTTTTTACCTACGCTTACTAATATACCTAAAACATATACCAAATTATAAATAACTAATAATCAACTAATTAAAAATAAGCTTGGGTTTACGAATGTACGCAAGTGTAACACCCTGTGTTCGGTTATGATACAGTTGTTTTGGTCATTGATCATTACGCTTCGCTGTCATTGGGTCATTATTTGACTTGCGATAATGACTCAATGACCCAATGACTTAATGACTATTCCGACCGCAAGCTCTTAACCGGGTTGGCAAGCGCGGCCTTTATGGCCTGGAAACTAATGGTGATAAAGGCAATTATTAATGCTATTACCCCCGCCAGCACGAATATCCACCATTGTACATTAACACGGTAAACAAAACTCTGCAGCCATTTACTCATGGCGTACCAGGCTATTGGAGTGGAAATTACTATGGAGAGCGTTACCAGTACCAGGAAATCCTTCGAGAGCATACCGGTAATACTGGCTACACTTGCGCCTAGCACCTTACGTATGCCTATTTCTTTTACTTTAACCTGCGCCGTGTAGGTTGCCAAACCGAATAATCCGAGGCATGAAACCAATATGGCTATGCCTGCAAACCAACTGAAGAGTATGCCCGACTGCTGGTCGGTTTTATACAAGTCGTTGTAATCATCGTCCATAAATGAGTAATCCATTGGGAAACCGGGATTGTACTGTTTAAATACTTTTTGGGCGGCTGCAATAGCTAACGATGCATTTTTCCCTGTCGTGCGTATGAACATTTCGGGCATATCTGGTGCATACGAAAATACGGCCGGTTCAATTTTTTGCTTGAGCGATGCAAAGTGAAAATCTTTCACAATACCAATGATGATCCCGTTTTGATCATGGAGCTTGAAGCGCTTGCCGATGGGGTTAGTGATACCTGCTTCGCGTACCGCTGTTTCATTCAAAATATAATGTGCCGAATCGCTTTTTATACCGGCAAAGGGGCCGCCCGCAGCGAATTTGAGCTTAAAGAACGGCAAATAATATTTGTCGACATAAATTGGATGAATGATAAAACTTACGTTAGGGTCTTTGCCATCCCATTCGGTATCGGATGTACTATTCTGTATATTGGTAATATTATCTCCACCGCTGGCAATCCCATCAATACCCGGTTGTGTTAGTAGTTGCGCACGTACGGCCTCATAATTTTTTTGCATATCGCGCATAATGAAACCGAAAACGTGTGATTTATCATAGCCCAACTCCTTTTCCCTGACATATTTTAACTGGCTATTGATAATGAGCGTACCGATAATAAGGCCTATGGAGAATATAAATTGCGTTACTACCAATACCTTGCGGAAAGCTATATTCCCTACTCCTAACGATATTTTGCCTTTAAGGGCATTTACAGGTTTGAATGATGACAACAGCAAAGCCGGATAAATACTGGAAGCCACCAATGTGCCGAAAATTGTTAAACCTATCACTTGCCATACCCCGGCATCGAACAAATTAAAGTGCAGTTGTTTGCCCGATACGTTGTTGTACAAAGGCATAAGTAACGCGATGAGGCCAAATGACAATATCAAGGCAATGGCGAAGAACAAAATGGTTTCCAACAAAAACTGTATGAACAGCTGTTTTTTGCCTGCACCGATGATCTTGCGGATGCTTACCTCTTTTGAACGCAGCATGGCCCGTGCGGTGGAAAGATTAACATAATTTATACAGGCAATAAGCAATATAAGCATGGCGACAATTAAAAACACCCTCACGGTTTGTATGCCCGAAGGTGTGCCATCGGCATTGTATAAATGCAACTGGGTTAATGGCTGCGCCAGGAACTTTACTTTTGATGCATCGGGTCCGGGCTGATTTTTAATGTGTATTTGCGTTATCATATTAGCCACCGAGGCGGGTGAAACATCTGGCTTTAGCAGCAGGTAGGTAGTGGCATAATAGTCGCCCCAATCGCTATCCATTGACTTCCAGTAGCCCTTGCCATCATAATCCTTCTTTTTTAGTTCGATGGAGAATAGCATATCAAACTTGATAGAAGAATTTTCAGGCACATCGGCGAACACGCCTGCAATTGTATAACTATCACGGCCATCACCCTTTATTACTTTTCCTATCGGCTCGATATTTCCAAAAAAACGTTTGGCAGTGGTTTGCGAAATAATTACCGACTGTATATTTGGGAAAAGGTTATTAGCGTTGCCTTCAAGCAGTTTAAAATCAAACACTTTAAATATGGAAGGATCGGCAAAATACATCCCGTTATCACCCGGCTCAAGCGACTTATCATCATATTTAAACAAAGAATAATTGTTGTTCCCTACCAGTCGTACTGCACTTTCCACACCGGGTATCTCTTTTAATGCGAATGTCGCCACCGGTGCCGATACCCCTCCCCATATTTGCTTGCTTGTGCCGGTTCCTATTTGTGCCTCAACCCGGTATATCCGCGGCGCTTTGGTGTGAAAAGCATCGAAACTTAATTCATCATTCACCCATAATAAAATGAGCAACCCCACAGTAAGGCCTACAGTAAGACCGATGATATTAATGGCAGAGTAAAACTTGTTGTTTACTATGTTTCGCCAGGCTGTTTTAAAATAGTTTTTTATCATGACTTAGTTGGTTGGTGCTAATGTATCAGACGCTATTTTATAATTTATGGTTGCACTTATTTATTCATTCTTTAAACTTTCTTCGAAAGCCCTAGCTCATTCTGAGCGAAGGCTTTTTACCGGGTTTGCCAGTGCCGCTTTTATGGCCTGGAAACTTATGGTAACGAAAGCGATAACCACGGCTATTATACCAGCTAACGCAAACACCCACCATTGTATGTTTATGCGGTAAGCAAAGCTTTGCAGCCATTTATCCATGGCATACCAGGTTATAGGGAACGCTATAAGCGCGGCTATAACCACCAGCAACAGGAATTCTTTCGATAACATCATAGTGATGGTTTGCGGCGATGCGCCCAATACCTTGCGTATGCCGATCTCTTTAACACGCTGGCGTATCATAAACGCTGCCAGGCCAAATAAACCCAGACAGGCTATAATTACGGCTATTACCGAAAATGTTGTAAATATTGCCCCCACGTGTTCTTCTGAACTGTATAATTGGGCAAACTGGTCGTCGAGAAATGAATAGCTGAAAGGCAAACCGGTATTATAACTATCCCATTGTTTTTTAATGTCGGTGATAAGGCCATGTACATCTGCCGTTTTTATTTTCACCATTATTGAGCCGTTATCAGGCCCGTACATCAGCATCAGCGGGCCTATTTTTTGTTTTGCCGAGGTATAATGAAAATCTTTTACCAAACCTACAACGGTATAACGATGCTCGCCTGAACGTATAATGATTTTACCTATGGGGTCTGAATTACCCCATCCCAGGCTTTGTACGGCGGCTTCATTAATAATAATTGATGATGAATCGGCCAGTGAGCCTGCGTAAAAATTGCGCCCTTTTAATATTTTCATACCAAGGGTTGGGATATAGGTATCATCTATATTAAAAATACCGATCTGTATCTCAGAGCGTGGGCCCTTATCGGCGATATCTTTTGCGTAAACTTCCGTTCCGGTCATGATGTTGCTGCCCGGCACATTGCTTGATATGGTAGCATTTACAACATCATTTTTATGCAAAAGCTCCTGTTTGAATGATTCGATACCTGTGCCGAGCGAATAGGTTTCATGTAGTACCAGCACCTGGTTTTTGTCGTACCCCAACTTTACATTTTGCATATAATGCAGCTGCTGAAAAACAATAAACGTGGCGATAATAAGCGCTGTTGATATGGTAAATTGGAAAACAATCAGCCCGCTGCGCAGGGTGCCCTTACTTACTGATTTTACCGATCCGCTGCCCTTTAATACCGATAGTATTTTGAACGATGAAAGGAAAAACGCGGGATAAATACCTGCTATAACGCCTACCAACAAGGTTAATATGATTTCAAAGGCTATGGCGCGGTAATTAAGGAAAAAATCCATACTGATATTTTTACCGGCGAGGTTATTAAAATACGGCAGCAGCAGGTAAACAAACCCGAGGGCAAAAAGCATGGCCAGCAGTGTAAGCATCACCGATTCGGTGAGGAACTGCCAAACGAGCTTATCTTTCTCAGAGCCTAATACCTTACGGATGCCTATTTCCTTTGACCGTTTTGCTGAACTTGCGGTTGAAAGATTGGTAAAGTTGATGCAGGCCAGTATCAGGATAAACAATGCAAGCGCGCTAAAAATGTATATGTAATGAATATCGCCGTTAGCCTCAAATTCATATTTGGTTGCCGAGTGCAGGTGAATAGCAGTTAAAGGCTGTAAATAGAATACAAAGGTGTTTACTGATTTTTGGGCCTCGGCCAGGCTTACGCCCATGTCGTGTTGCACTTCGGGTACTACGTATTTGGCTACAAGCTGCGGGAAACTGGCTTCAAGCTTTTTTGGGTCGGCATTTTTATTGAGCAGCAGGTAAGTGTAAAAATTCACGTTGCTCCATGTTTGCCTTGTTGAGGCGGTAATTTCGGTCGACATGCTTATAAAAGCATCGGCATGAAAGTGTGAATTATCGGGCACCTTATCGATGACACCGGTTACTTTGTATAAAACACTGCCGGCAGCCAAAATTTTGTTAAGCCCGGGCGATTCACCAAAGTATTTTTTTTCAAATGCCTTAGTTATTACGATGCTGTTAGGACTGGTAAGTGCGGTTTTAATGTCGCCTTCAACTAATGGAATTGAAAATACGGTAAAAAAATTTGAGTCTGCCAGCGCCAGTTCTTCTTCTTTAAACTGCCGATCGTTATATTTTATAAAAGCGGGCTTATCCCGTTCCAAACGTGTAACGGCTATAACTTCCGGGTAGGCATTTTTTATACCCGGCCCAACGGCTACATCAACCATCGGGAAGTCAGTAGCCCCACCGTTACCCATTAAATGTATGCCTACGCGATAAATTTGATTGGCCTGTGACGGGTAAGTATCGTAGTTTAACTCCTGGTACAAATAAGCGCCTATAAACATGCAGCAGCTAAGCCCTACCGATAAGCCAAAAACATTAATAAAAGAGAATACTTTATTATGCTTTAGGTTGCGCCACGCGGTTTTAATGTAATTTCTTATCATCTTGTTTGGTCATTAGTCATTATATCATTTCGCTTCGCTTTCATTGAGTCATTTGTCATAAGTCAAATCAATGACCTAATGATTTAATGATTATTCCGATCGCAAGCTCTTTACCGGGTTGGCTATGGCTGCTTTTATTGATTGAAAACTTACTGTAGCAATGGCAATCACTATGGCGGTTAATCCTGCTATTGCAAATACCCACCAGCTGATATCTATGCGGTAATCATATGTTTTTAGCCATTTTGTCATTAGCCAATAAGCTGTTGGGAAAGCGGCAAGGCATGATATAATCACCAGTCGTAAAAAGTCCCTCGACAGTAGGCTCGCCAGCCCTGATACGCTTGCACCTAGTACTTTGCGTATACCAATCTCTTTTGTAC
>Ga0207142_1035_pt1 | contig 28688 bp, 31 predicted proteins | sample Alteio_BWMinHeat_2_FD_153561 | JGI IMG/M metagenome (GOLD analysis project Ga0207142, IMG submission 153561) | Enriched cells from forest soil in Barre Woods Harvard Forest LTER site, Petersham, Massachusetts, United States -... | ecosystem: Environmental > Terrestrial > Soil > Temperate forest >... | reverse complement strand
GGTAAGGAAGCGGCGTACGCGAAAAATAGATGGCTTCGGATTGGTGATTGATGATAACCTTTGGTGAATTGGGGTTATGTAATTCCTCTAAAGTCTCTATTTTTTTTATTAAGGTTGATAGCTGCACATCAGCCGAAGTGAAGCAGGCGGCAACTTTGGTGATCTGTTCCGGGTCGATATAAGGTTCATCGCCCTGTATATTGATAATCACATCATACTGCGGATGCTGAAAAGCTACCTCAGAACAACGGTCGGTGCCACTTTGGTGGTTGGGTGAGGTCATTACTGCCACGCCACCAAAGACTTTTACATGATCAAATATGCGGTCATCATCGGTAGCTACAATAACTTCGCTTAGCGAGCTACATTTTTTTGCCTGTTCATAAACGCGCTGTATCATGCTTTTACCTGCAATATCAACCAGCGGTTTGCCCGGGAAGCGAGTGGATGCGTAGCGTGCAGGAATGATGCCGAGTATTTTCATAACCCCTCTCTAATCTCCCCAAAGGGGAGAGGTTTTAATTATATTTATTTAAAGCCCTCTCCTTTGGAGAGGGTTGGGTGAGGTTTAAAATAACCCGTTTATCTCTCTTTCTATCAACTGCACTACAGTTGCCATATCTTCCACATTATTGGCAAAGTCGATCACATCCTTATCAATCACCAATAATTTGCCCAGTTTATAACCGCTTATCCATTTCTGGTATTTTTCATTCAGTTTCGACAGGTAATCTATCCTTATGCCGATCTCATACTCACGGCCGCGGCGTTGTATGTTGTTTACCAGTGTAGGTACCGATGCCTTAAGGTAAACCAGCAGATCGGGTGGCTTAATGTAGCTGGTCATGTTATCAAAAATAGCACGGTAATTTTCATAATCGCGGGTGGTCATCAGGCCCATATCGTGCAGGTTCTCGGCAAAAATAAAGGCGTCTTCGTAAATGGTACGGTCTTGTATCACATTGCGGCCATCTTGTTGAATGTCGATCAACTGACGATAACGGCTGTTCAGGAAATATATCTGCAGGTTAAAGCTCCAGCGTTTCATGTCGTTGTAAAAATCCTCTAAATAGGGATTATTATCAACAGCTTCAAATAGCGGGTCCCAGCCGTAGCTTTTGGCCAGCAATTCAGCAAGGGTGGTTTTTCCGGCTCCAATGTTGCCTACAATAGCAATGTGCATGTGTTAATTGTTGTTTATCGGTTCATGGTTCATGGATCATAGTTCATGGTTTGCTCAACCAAAATACTACTAACACATAAATAATAACGTCCGACTAATATACGCTATGAACTATGAACTATCAACTATGAACTCAATTAAAAACTCCTGAAACCAATAATTTCTCTTACTTCACGAATGGTTTTTTCAGCGCTTTCGCGGGCTTTTATAGCGCCGTGGCGGGCCACCTGCCTTAAGTAAACCGCATCATTGGCAATATCTTTTATGCGTTCACGGATAGGGTCCGTGGCTATTATCATATCTTCGGCCAGTTGCTTTTTCAGGTCGCCGTAGCGTATCTGGCAGGTGTTATACAAATTGTCGAAATGCTCGTAAGTATCGGGCGATGATACCACCGTCATCAGGTCGAACAGGTTTTGTATCTCTACTGGTTTCTCCTGGTTCTCGGCAGTCGGGCCGCTATCAGTAACCGCGCGCATTACTTTTTTGCGGATAACTTCGGGCGAATCGGATAAAAATACCGCGTTACCTTCGCCTTCGGATTTTCCCATTTTTCCTTTGCCGTCAAGCCCCGGGATCTTCACCAGGCTATCACTATAATTAAAGGCATAAGGTTCGGGGAAATAATCGTGATTATACAACCTGTTGAAGCGGTTGCCAAACGTGCGCGACATCTCCAGGTGTTGCTCCTGATCTTTACCAACAGGTACTTTGGTGGCTTTATGGATAAGGATATCAGCCGCCATTAAAACAGGGTAAGTAAGCAGGCCGGCATTCACGTTATCGGGCTGGGCGCGAACTTTATCTTTAAATGATGTAGCACGTTCAAGTTCGCCCAAATAGGCGTTCATATTTAAATAAAGGTAAAGCTCGGCAACCTCGGGTACATGCGACTGTACGTAAATGGTAGCCTTTTCCGGGTCGATGCCGGCGGCCAAATATTCAACCAATACCTGTTTCACATTGCTGTGCAGGTCGGCCGGGGTGGGGTGTGTGGTTAACGAGTGCAGGTCGGCAATAAAAAAATAGCAATTATATTCATATTGCATTTTTATAAAATTCTGTATCGCACCATAATAATTGCCTAAGTGCAGGTTCCCGGTACTGCGTATACCACTTACAACTGTTTCCATGGGGCGAAAGTAAGTAATTTTTATATTTTAGGTAAAAATGAAATTACAATAGATCAAAATACTGAAATAGTGCGATCATTCTTTAATACCTTAACTATTTCTTTATTTTTGGTGACAAATGAAGATCTTCCTTAAAAGATTACACGCATATTTTTATCGGTTCAACGTAGGTCTTATTTACATTATACTGTGGCCCCTTATGTACTATTTTTCGCGTAAGCCCGAAAGGTACCATAGCATGAACAGGATAAGGGGCTTTTGGGGATATTTAAGCTCGCTTTTATCGGGTATAGTTTACAGGTTTAATATGGAGGAACCGATAGACTGGTCGCGCACTTACATCATTTGCCCAAATCATACTTCAAACCTTGATATTACTGCCGTAAGCATACTGGCTAAGAATAATTACTCGTTTATGGGTAAGGATGAATTGCTGGACGGTTTTGTTACGGGTCTGTATTTCAGAACCGTAGACATACCGGTTAACAGGGAAAGCAAAATGTCATCGTTCAGGGCGTTTAAAAAGGCAGGCGACCGGCTTGAGGGTGGGCAAACGCTGGTAATATTCCCCGAAGGTAGAATACCGCCAAATTATCCGCCAAAATTAGAGGAGTTTAAAAATGGCCCTTTCAGGCTGGCTATTGAATTGAAAATTCCGATTATTCCTATATCTTCGCCTGATACCTGGCAGGTTTTGTGGGACGATGGCATAAAATATGGCAGCAGGCCGGGGATTTGCCATATATTTGTACACAAGCCCATTGAAACAGCAAATTTAACTATAGATGATGCTGATGCCCTGCGTGATAGGGTACATGATATTATCGAAAAAAAATTAGCGAACCCATGATAATTGATAAGGAAACAGTAGAAAAAGTAGCCAACCTTGCCCGTCTTGAACTCGCAGACGATGAAAAAGAAGCGATGATAAAGGACATGAATAAAATACTGGACTTTATGGCAAAACTGAATGAACTGGATACTACGGGTATTGACCCGCTGGTGTATATGACCAACGAAGTAAATGTTTTGCGCGAAGATGTAGTAAAACAGCAAATAACAACTGCCGAGGCCCTGCAAAATGCCCCGAAACATACTGATGATTATTTTTTGGTAGCCAAGGTAATCGAGAAGTAAGTTTAAACTTTCAACTTATCTGTAACAAAACAACCTTACCTATAGTCAAACCAAACAAAAACGCATGGAGCCATTAATTACCATTAAAGATATAGGACGTAAATATGTAATAGGCAGTGAAACTATTCACGCGCTCAAATCAGTATCGTTAAGTATAAATAAAGGTGAATTTGTGGCATTAATGGGTCCTTCGGGATCGGGTAAATCAACCCTGATGAATATTTTGGGCTGCCTGGATACCCCAACCAAAGGAACATACATCCTGAACGGGATTGATGTGAGCCATATGAGCGAGAATGACCTTGCCGAAGTGCGCAACTCTGAAATTGGTTTCGTATTCCAAACATTTAACCTTCTGCCACGTAACAGCGCGCTTGAAAATGTAGCCTTGCCACTGGTTTATGCAGGCGTAAGCAAGAACGACAGGCTCGACAGGGCCAAAAAAACATTGGAAAATGTTGGGCTTGGTAATCGTGTAGATCACAGACCGAATGAACTATCGGGTGGACAAAGACAGCGTGTGGCTGTTGCCCGTGCGTTGATAAATAACCCTTCAATAATCCTGGCCGATGAACCTACAGGTAACCTTGATACCAAAACCTCAATCGAGATAATGGGCCTTATTGAAGATATTCACGATAAAGGCAACACCATTATATTGGTTACCCACGAAGAAGACATTGCTTTACACGCCCATCGTATTGTACGTATGCGCGATGGTTTGATAGAGAATGATTATGTGAATACTGATATTCACAGGTCGAGGGTTACGGCTAAGGTATAAGAACCAGGATTAAACGGATTCAATAGATTTTCAGGATGTAATATTAGGTGGATAATTAACACATTCCACACAGCCTGCTCACAAACTCACTTAAATGTACCGACCTTTCCGGGGTGATCAATTTACGGTCGCCGATAATGAGGGTGTGGTCAAATATTTCAATAGTGAAGTGGTCATGGCGCACATCCATCACAGCATTGCGAAAATTGCGGTCGATGCCGGGAATTGCCTTGTCGGGATCGTTAGCCAAAACATAAAAGGTGTCGCTAAAAGCCTTGTCTTCCTTAAAATCTATCTCGATGGGATGTACCAGCTCAATTATTTTGTCGGCTAAAGTTTCCGGGCGTATCAATACGCGGCCAAAGTTGTGTTTCACATAAGCGAGCGCCCAAACCTGGTATTCCTTATGATTGATACTTGGGACTCTGCCAGTATTTGGTGCGACATATCCAAGTTCTACAAAAAGGATATAACAATCAGTTTTAACGTTTTTTATTACAAATGAACCGCGTAAGCGTATGTCGGAATATAATCGAAATGCTTCAAAATCTTCCAGGTGAAAGTCAATATCGCCGGTAGGGTGTATGTCGAATTTCTCGTCGAGCGCTTTATAGGTTTGATAAAAATTATCAAAATCAGTTGTAGTAAGGCCAACGGTATCAAAGGGTACAAAATCCATTAAGCGCTAAAATATAAAAATTATAACCACCATTTGGCTTCTTCAATTTTTTTGGCCTGTTTGTATTTTGGAGATGTTTGTATAGAATAATCTCTTCTACTTTGCCAGCCAAAAGCAAGATACTTATCATCAGGAGAAAATTCACCTGCGCCGATATCTAAATTTCCGGAATTTGGTATCCTGAAATCGCCCCAATTGCATTTTTTAATTGTATTGCCATCATAACTTTTCCATTCACCAATAAATTGATTGTTGGTATAGCCATCAGAGCAATTTTCAATATCATCATATTGGATATTGTTGTGCTTATTTATAAAATAATCAGACCTAAAATTGCCTTTAAATACACCTGAATGGGTTTGGCTTTTATTTTCGCTAAAAGTATAGTCGCCTAAAATTGAATATTCACCCTTCATTCCTTTGAATAAATATCCATTCTCACACCCATGCTTAATTACTTTTAGTTTAAGGATTTTAGATATTTTAATTGTGCCATGAAATTCATCAATATTATTCTTCACCATTGATTTTCCATAAACATCATATAATTCCGGCGACGATGGATTTTTACTTATTGCTATAAACTTTATGCGGATGCGCTGATAGTCATTTCCTATAAAGCCATATATTACTGAATTGTCGGTGTGATTGAGGAGTTTGGAAAAATCAAGTTTATCACATTGATTCTTTAATTCACTTTCGGATAGATTCTTGCTTTCTTCTATGTGCCTGAATTTTTGTACGCTAAGTTGTGAATAGCTATTATAGTAGCTGATAAACAACAGGAAAAAAACAAAAAGTGCAACTTTCATTCTGTTGCAATTTATAAAAATTATTCTTCCTTTTGATACAGATCTCCAGCCTTATCAGCAGATAATTTGATACCCTTTATCATAGCCGAACTAAAGCCATTATGTTCCATTTCGTTTAACCCCGCAATGGTACAACCGCTTGGGGATGTCACTTTGTCAATTTCCTGTTCAGGGTGGGAGTGTAGTTGTAATATCAGGTCTGCAGCGCCTTTAGCGGTCTGTGCGGCCATTTTAAGGGCATCGGCAGAGTGAAAGCCTATCTCGGTACCGCCTTGCGATGCAGCGCGTATAGAGCGTAAAAAGAAGGCTATGCCGCAAGCACAAAGTGCCGTAGCCGATGTCATGAGTTCTTCGTTTATCTGTATGCTTACACCAACAGTATCAAAAAGCGATTTTACAAGATTTACGTTTTTTGCAGTTCCGTTATCGGTAGCAATACAAGTCATGGAATGGCCAATGGCTATTGCGGTATTAGGCATGGCGCGGATTACCTGTACATTCAGGTCGAGTTGCTGGCGTATATCGGCACAGGTAACACCCGATACTACTGATATAATGAGTTGTTTTTCTGATTTTATAGCCGGTTTGATCTCGTCAAGCAGTTTATTCAATTGCTGTGGCAATACGGCTATTACTACTATATCGGCCCTTTTTACGGCTTTAAGGTTATTGTCGGTAACATAATAACCCTGGTCGGCAAGGGGTGCTAATGTTGCAATATTGCGGCGGGTAAGCATAATTTGCTGCGGTTTGCATATCCCCCCTTTTACCAACCCCTTAGCCAATGACAAACCAATGTTTCCGCTGCCAATTATGGCAATGCTTTGTTGTGAATTCATGCGTTTTTGCTTAAACGAGTTCCAAAATTTTTGTTTTCATTCAGTACCCCCAGGTTGTTTGCGTGCCCTATAATTACGGCCTTAACACCACAGGTAATAGCTGTAAAAGCATTATCCAGCTTTGGCAGCATGCCACTATGGATAATTTGTTGCTTTTTTAATTCTTCATAGTATTGCGGGTCGATGTCGGTTATTAACGAATCTTCATCATTAATGTCTTTCAAAACCCCGCTTTTCTCAAAACAATAAATAAGCGTGGTATCATATAACTTAACCAATGATACCGCCAAAGCCGAAGCAATAGTATCGGCATTGGTATTTAACAGTTGTCCGTCCCCATCATGTGTTATAGCACAAAAAACGGGTGTAAAGCCACCATCCATTAACCGCTTTATGTTTGTGTTATCTATTGATGTTTCATCAATATCGCCTACAAAACCGTAATCAATGGTTTTTACAGGGCGTTTTTTTGTGCGGATAAAATTACCGTCGGCACCGGTGAGCCCAATGGCATTGGTGCCAAACTTTTGCAGTTGGGCCACAATGTTTTTATTAATGAGGCCGCCGTAAACCATAGTAACCACCCTCAATGTTTCAATATCAGTTATCCGCCTGCCTTCAACCATTTTTGGCTCAATGCCCAGCGTTTCCGATAATTGAGTAGCTACTTTCCCTCCACCATGCACCAATATTTTGTTTCCTTTAAGTGCTGTAAAATCCTTCAGGAAATTGTGCAGGTTCTCTGAATTGTCAATAACATTTCCGCCAATTTTTATAATATACAGGTCGCCCTTTTCATTTTGTTGGCCGGGGCTGTTTTTATCCAGTTTATCCATCATATAATTAAACCCTGCAAATCACACATTAAATCCCGTTTCGCATAGGGTTAGTTATGTTTTTTAAAGCTATAAGTTAAAAAAATCATAAATAAAAGTGGGATTTCATTCGATTTTTATAACAATGCGGTTAAAAATAATAAATTTTGTTTATTAATTGGCAAATAATAGTAAAAATTAACATGCACGTGATATATTATTGCCATAAATACAACTTATAGAAGTTATTTATAAGGCGAATTTGTATCAAATCGAGAAAAAAATTATCAAAATGAGGTTAAAGTATATTATTTTTCCATCCAAAGCGTGTATTTTATGGTGTATGAAATATTCCTTAAGTCATAGCTATATAAAAAGGTCAACCTTTAAACATTTAATTAAAACACAAATGGTAATTTTATTGCTTTAATAAATTATGGATACACCTACCACTCCCATACCCCGTGTTGTTATTATTGGCGGGGGATTTGGCGGGCTACAATTAGCTAAACAGTTAAAGAATGCGCCTGTTAAAGTAATGATGCTCGACAGGCATAACTATCATACTTTTCAGCCATTGCTTTACCAGGTTGCCATGGGCGCCATACCGGCCGATTCGATTGGCTTCCCTATACGCAGGATATTTACCCACCAGGATAATTTCAGGTTTTTTTTGACGGATGTGCAGAAGATAAACCCCGAAAGCAATACCGTAAGCACTGATATGGGCGATATAAATTACGATTATTTGGTGATCGCCACAGGTTCAAACACTAACTTTTTCGGCAACAAGGAGATAGAGCATTTTGCCATGCCGATGAAGAATATTCCTGAAGCGCTTAACCTACGGAGCCTTATATTGCAGAATTTAGAGAAAGCGTTGGTTACTAAAACGTATAATGAACGAGAAGCTTTAATGACCTTTGTGGTTGTTGGTGGCGGCCCTACAGGTGTTGAGCTTTCAGGTGCTTTGGCCGAAATGCGGCAGCTTATTTTGATGAAGGATTATCACGGGTTGAAAAAGCAGCATATGAAGGTTTATTTGGTTGAAGGTAAAGACAGGTTGCTGGCTGCTATGTCGCCGCAGGCATCGATAAAAGCTAAAGAGTTTTTAGCCAAAGGCGATGTAACTATATACAATAGTGTGCATGTGCAAAGCTATGATGGCTATGAGTTAAAGATAGACGACGGCACTGTTATACATACCCGCAATGTTTTTTGGGCGGCTGGTGTTAAGGGCGAAGTACCAGAAGGCATTGCCCAAACCATAACCAAAGGCAACCGTATATTAACCGACAATATAAGCCGGGTTAACGGTTTTGAGAATATTTTTGCTATTGGCGATGTAGCTGCCATGATCACTGCTGAAACACCCAACGGTTTACCCGGTGTAGCGCCAGCCGCCATACAACAAGGCAAGCACCTGGCCAAAAATTTGGTGCATATTATAAAAGGGGAGCCGACCGAACCATTTAAATATGTTGATAAAGGTACATTGGCAACCATAGGTCGCAACAAAGCAGTAGCCGACTTGGGCCCACTGCATTTCCAGGGATTTTTCGCGTGGCTGCTATGGGGCGTTGTGCATATTATGTCGCTGGCAGGCTTTGGCAATAAATTGAGCGTATTTTTAAGCTGGTTCCTGAATTATTTTAATAAGAATAGCGATAACCGGTTGGTGGTAAGGTATTTTAATACGGAGACTATGATGACGGAGCCGGTGGCGAAGTAGTTATTGTTTTTGCGAGGTCATGTAAGTGGCAATATCACTTTCGTTGGTATTGCTGCTTGTTTTTAGTGCATCAATTATATTATCGCGCTCTTTTGCAGTACGGTTTTGGCTTAATTTGCTTTTGGCCTGCAGATCGGTTACTGTTATCTCGAACCCGGTAATCCCTTTTATCATTTTCGACTTATACTCTGGCGATAGTGCCTGCCATTGCTGAAAGTAGCTTTCTTCAAATATATTAATTGTGCGTTCCAGTAGTTCCATATGCGCCTGTTCTCCTTCTAAGAGGATGGCTTTGCCATAAGCATGTACTGCTATATAGTTCCAGGTTGGTACATTGGTTTCCTTTTCGTAGTTTTTGGGAGAAATGTAGGCATGCGGTTCGGTAAATATCACTAAAACATCCTTATCAACAATCTCCGATGCTTGCGGATTAGCTTTCGCGAAATGTGAAGATATGATTATTTTGTCATCCCTTTCATCAATCAAAAACGGCAAATGATTAGCGACCGGGAAATCATTTACTGCAGTTACGATGGTGCCGAAGCTGTATCGCTTCATAAAGCTGATAACTTCCTGCTTGTCTTCGAATTTATTGAAGGATGGGATGTACATGATACGAAGTTAATTATACATAGTTTTATTCCATGTTTTTCCATCTTTCATTATACTCTTTAACATGGTGAGGGAATTCTTCTTCGTAAAAAGGATATGGTATACCTACAATGTTAATTATAAACTCATATAATTCCATTCCGTCTACAAAAGTTGATTGACCTTTTATAGCTACACCATCTTTATTTACAACTACTAAGCGAGGGATATTATAAGTTGATATGGATCTGTCTTCATCATCACTGCTGAAGTACACGTCATTATTTAAACAATAGTCTTTAATGTAATCATAACCAATTGTAGGGTCGTCAAAAAAAATCTTACCAAATACTACACCCATTGGTGCATCTGCCTTGTCTAATTTTGTTATACCAATTCTTTTTTGGTCAAGAAATAAAATATAATCCTCATTCATATTTACAAACTCTCCAACATCTTTTTCAACACCGCCTGCGCAGCCCAAACTCTATTACCTGCTTCATGCACTACTATAGAATTCCGTCCGTCCAGTATCTCATCAGATAGCTCCAAATTACGGCGGACAGGCAGGCAATGCATTACTTTGGCATCGTTGGTTGCCTGTAGTTTTTCATTGGTCAGCATCCAATCTTCGTTACCCGGTAATATCTTGCCATAAGGCTCATAGGCCGACCAGTTTTTTACATAGATAAAGTCAGCATCCTTTAAAGCTTCATCCTGGTTATGGGTGATGATTGCACCTTCTGTAAAGTCGGTGCTCAGTTCATAACCTTTTGGGTGGGCTATGGTAAAATCAACATCGGCTTTGCACATCCATTCGGCAAATGAATTGGGTACGGCCTGGGGTAAGGGTTTTATATGCGGTGCCCATGTTAATACCACTTTAGGGCGATCTTTTGTTTTTAGCTCGGTAATAGTAACCAGATCTGCAAGGCTTTGCAGCGGGTGACGTGTAGCCGATTCCAAGCTCACTACAGGTACAGCGCAATACTTTACAAACTTGTTAAATATCTCCTCGTTATAATCTTCTTCGCGGTTTGTAAGCCCGGGGAAGGAGCGCACACCAATTATATCCACATACTGCCCCATAACTGCAGCTGCTTCACGGATATGCTCAACGGTTGTACCATCCATTACAGCGCCGTCTTTAAGTTCCAATGCCCATCCTTCCTTGTCGATATTCAGCACCATAACATTCATGCCCAAATTAAGTGCGGCTTTTTGGGTGCTCATGCGTGTACGCAAGCTTGGGTTCAAGAAAACCAGCCCGATGGTTTTGTTTTTACCCAAGTGCTGGTGTACATACGGGTTTTGCTTCAATTGCAAAGCATCGGCAACAAGCGCGTTAATGTCGGTTACATCGTGTACAGAAGAAAATAGTTTCATAGCAGCCTCACCCTAAATCCCTCTCCGGTAGAGAGGGACTTTAAAAATAAGTTATAAATGTAAATCCTCAAAAAGTCTCCCCTACCGGGGGAGATTTAGAGGGGGCTTATTGTTTTTGCAAATGCCTCCAAAAATCTATCGGCATAAGCTTTTGTTAAATTAAGCGCCGGTAATAGCCTTACTACGTTTGGTTTAGCCTCACCGGTAAAAATATGATGTTTGAAAAGCAGGTCCTTACGTGCATGTGCAAGTTCCTCAGGTAGTTCAATACCTATCATCAAACCACGACCACGTACCTCTTTAACCTTGTCAAACTTTTTAAGCTCACTTATTAAATAACCGCCAACTTCGGCAGCATTTTGCATCAGGCTATCACGCTCTATTACTTCCAACACAGCTAATCCCGCCGCACAAGCCAAATGGTTGCCGCCAAATGTAGTACCCAGCATACCATAAGCGGGAAGTATTTTAGGCGATATAATAATGCCACCAACTGGGAAGCCATTGCCCATGCCTTTTGCCATGCTGTATATATCGGCATTGATGCCTGCAAAATCATGCGAGAAGAATTTTCCTGTCCGTCCGTACCCGCATTGTACCGAGTCCGCGATAAAAACAGCATTATACTGATCGCATAGTGAGCGTATCTTTTGCAAAAAGCTTTCGCTGGCAACTTGTATACCACCAACGCCCTGTATCCCTTCAATTATTACCGATGATATTTCATTATTGGCGAATGCCTGCTCCAATGCAGTTTCATCCTGCCAAGGTAGAAATATCACATTATCGGTTTCATTAACCGGCGCAACGATCTTTGGATTGTCGGTAACTGCTACCGCTAATGATGTACGCCCGTGAAATGATTTACGGAACGCGATAACCTTCTTTTTGCCATTATAAAATGAAGCCAGTTTTAAAGCATTCTCGTTAGCCTCAGCACCCGAATTACACAGGAATAACTGGTAATCCTCTTTACCCGAAACCTTGCCCAGTTTTTCAGCCAGTTCAGTTTGTAAAGGTATTTCGATGGAATTGGAGTAGAAACCAATCTGGTGTAACTGGTCTTCCAATCGCTTTACATAATGCGGGTTGGTATGACCGATAGAAATAACCGCGTGACCGCCATACAGATCAAGATATTCCTGGCCCTTGTCATCATACACTAAACTGCCAACACCACGGGTGATGTTAATTGGATTTATAGGGTAAACATCAAATAATTTCATTTCTTCTTTTCAATTTTTCCGTCATTGCGAGGAACGAAGCAATCTCTTTATGCTCGGTCGGCAACCTGTCAAAAGAGATTGCTTCGTTCCTCGCAATGACGCGCGGTGTAATTTTTTATTTCTTCTAAAAACCAGTTGCCTTCAGTTTCAAACCTGTCGTTTCTTCTAAGCCAAACATCAAATTCATATTTTGTACTGCATGACCCGATGCACCTTTGGTTAAATTATCAATAATGCTGGTGATCAGTAATTTATTGCCATGCTTCGCGATCTGTATAAAGCATTTATTAGTGTTCACCACTTGCTTTAAGTCGATATTGCGCTTGGTTACATGCGTAAAAGGGTGTGCTGCATAATATTCTTCATAAAGCTTAAATGCTTCATCACCACTCAGATCACTATCTAAATATATAGATGCGATGATACCACGTGTATAATCACCACGGTAGGGGATGAAGTTGATTGTCCGTCCGTTCTTAGGTTGTAACTGGTTCAAAGACTGCCCGATCTCACCTAAATGTTGGTGATCGAATGCTTTGTAGATAGACAGGTTATCATTTCTCCATGTAAAGTGTGTGGTAGCCGATGGGCTTTGCCCTGCACCTGTAGAACCTGTGGTCGCGGTGATATGCACCTCGCTATTTAATAGTGAATTTGCAGCTAAAGGCAACAAACCTAACTGTAAGCAAGTAGCAAAACAGCCTGGGTTAGCAATATTTTGTGACGACCTGATGGATTCGCGGTTCAATTCAGGTAAACCGTAAACAAAGGTTTTATTATTGAATTTTGAGTTTTGAATTAATCTAAAATCCTGGCTTAAATCGATGATCTTTATATTATCGGGTATATCATTTTCAGCCAAAAACTTCTTGGCATCACCATGACCTACACATAAGAATAATACATCAATATCGTTAGAAATATCGCCTGTAAATTTCAGTTCAGTATCACCAAAAAGGTCGGTATGCACTTCGTAAACATAGTTGCCAACATTGCTTTTGCTGTTTACAAAGGCAATTTCCACATTGGGGTGGTTAACCAATATCCGCAGCATTTCGCCGCCGGTATAGCCTGCACCGCCAATAATTCCCGCTTTTATCTTATTCAATGTTGATCCTGTCATTTTTGGTAGATGGTGTTGAGTATAAAATGAACTCTAAATCGCTGGTTTCTTTATTCGCTATAAAATGCTTTTGACCGGGTTTTATTTCAATGCCTTGCTCCGGTTTTAAAACACATATCTCTCCATCAATAGAAAAGGTAGCCTTGCCTTTCAGGATAAAAAATACCTGCGATGCCTTTTCATGGTAATGCAGTTGCTCTGCTGTATCGGGTGGCATTAGTTCCTGTTTTACCGAGAGTATGTCGCTATCAATAAAATTCCAACCATAACAATCATCACCCCATTTATAGTGGCTAAGGCATTCACTTTTTGAAAAAATAGGGTTGTCCATAATTATTCGTGGTTGTTAACTTTATGATAGATCATTACCTGGTTACCAAATATTTTCGAGAAACCTTTAACATCATCACCCGTCCAGGCATTGTTCATCTCGCCATAGCTGCCAAATTTGTTCGACATTAAATCATGCTCTGATTCAATACCCACTACCTGGAACCTGTAAGGGTTTAACTGTACAAATACTTTACCAGTAACATTTTGCTGTGTATCAGTTAAAAACGCCTCGATGTTACGCATAACAGGGTCGTGGAACTGGCCCTCATGCAGCCAGTTGCCATAGAATGACGAAAGTTGGTCCTTCCATGAAAGCTGCCATTTGGTTAGCACGTGTTTTTCAAGGGTATGGTGTGCTTTTATAATTACCATAGGTGCTGCTGCTTCAAACCCTACACGGCCTTTAATACCTATAATAGTATCACCCACATGTATATCCCTGCCGATGCCATAAGGCCCGGTAATGGCCTGTAATGCCTGTATAGCTTTGGTTGGATGGTCATATTTTTTACCATCTACTCCAATCAATTCACCTTTTTCAAACTCCAATTCTATATCGCGCAAGCCTGTTTCACTAACCTGTGTGGGCCATGCATCTTCGGGTAAACCTAAATTTGAGGTTAAAGTTTCTTTACCGCCAACTGATGTACCCCAGATACCTTTATTGATGGAGTATTTTGCTTTCTCAAAATTCATATCCACGCCATGGTCTTTCAGGTATTGAATTTCAGCCTCACGACTTAGCTTCAAATCGCGGATAGGGGTGATGATCTGTACATCAGGTACCAGTATGTTGAATATCATATCAAAACGCACCTGGTCGTTACCGGCGCCGGTGCTGCCGTGGGCAACCGCTTCGGCACCAATTTCCTTAGCGTAATTAGCAATAGCAGTAGCCTGGCTCACACGCTCGGCACTTACTGAAAGAGGGTAGGTGTTATTCTTCAATACATTACCATATATCAAAAAGCGTACGCAGGTATTGTAAAAGTTCTCGGTCTCATCAACCACATGGTGCGAGGTTACGCCCATTTTATAGGCACGCTCTTCAACGCTCCTTAATTCTTCATTGCTAAAACCACCGGTATTTACAATTACCGAGTGAACTTCGTAACCTAAATCCTGTGTTAAATAAATGCAGCAGAATGATGTATCTAAACCACCGCTATATGCTAAAACAACCTTTTTTTTCATTTTTTTGATAGATGTTAAAATATTTTTATATCCTGGCTGAAACTCTTTATCACATTTTCAATGCGCTGAAATAACTTCGCCTTGCGCGACATTTCCTTTGATTTTTCTTCAATTTCCTTCGCTTTTGCCGCAGGGTCGAAGAGCATGGCGGTACACATGCAGTTCTTCCGTTCTTTGCTAGTTAAAATATCGTAGTTAACACAGCTTCTGCATCCTTTCCAAAATTCCTCGTCCTGGGTTAGTTCAGAATAGGTAACGGGTTCATAGCCTAACTCCGAGTTTATCTTCATTACAGCCAAACCGGTTGTTAAACCAAATAGCTTTGAATCAGGGTATTTGCTGCGCGAAAGTTCAAATATTTTATGCTTGATGGCCTTGGCTAAACCTACTTTTCTAAACTGTGGGTTAACTATAAGCCCCGAGTTGGCCACAAAATCGCCATGGCTCCAGGTCTCTATATAGCAGAAGCCTGCCCATGTACCGTCTTTATGGAGGGCGATAACTGCTTTGCCTTCCATCATTTTATCTGCAACATACTGCGGCGAGCGCTGGGCTATGCCCGTACCGCGCGCTTTAGCCGATTCTGCCATTTCATCGCAAATCTGCTGTGCATAATCAACATTTTGGGCGGTGGCAACCTGTATGTCAAAATCTTGTATAGTCATTATAGTATAAAAGAATATTATCGTAAATTATTGGCCGTAAAGCCGTAATTATTTAGATGAATTTTTGGGAAGAAGTTTAGTTTAAACTTCATGTTTGGGATTTGGGCAGCTAATAGTAATTAAACCCGTGGCATAAATAGCCTTCGTCGTGATGGAGTAACGATGAAGTTAACTGTAAACAAAGCAGCGGCAACCGGGGCGAAAACTGCCCTGGTAACTAACTTATATATGCTTTGTAAGCTCATTTTTATGCTTTTTTTAATTTAGTGCAAAAGTTTGCATTAATTTTAACTTATGCAAGTAAAAAATGTGTTTAAATCATTTAAACGCATTTTTATTACAAACAAGTGTTTATTAAGAAGCTGTCTAAAAATATCTCAGAAAATTTACTATCAACAAAAAATCATTGCCGTTGACTTCAGTCAACGGAATATTAGTAGTAAAGTTCATGGCTTTAGCCAAAACTACCGCATCAATAATGTTTGGCTAAAGCCTATTTAGTCAATTAATTAGGTTCCGTTGACTGAAGTCAACGGCAATAAAGAATATATTTATTAGACTTACAAGTGTGCGTGAGAGAATATGATACTATTAATTTTTCTTACTCACAATATCACCAATTATCATGTCAGCATGTATCCGCGAGTTTTCAATGAACCACAAATGCGTATCCATTCCGCCTACCACTACGCCGGCAAGGTACAGTCCCGGTACATTGGTTTCCATGGTTTCGGGATTGTAGTGGGGGATGTATTTATCGTCGGATAATGTAATGCCCATCTTCTTCAAAAACTCAAAGTTGGGTTTATAGCCTGTCATGGCCATTACAAAATCATTAGGGATGGTTATCCGTCCGTCCTCCGTTAGTATATCAACTTCGTGTCCGCGTATCTCTGTAAGGCTCGAATTGAAATAAGCCTTGATGCTGCCCTCCTTAATACGGTTGATAATATCGGGCCTTACCCAGTATTTTACCCGGTGACTTATCTCATCGCCCCTGATAACTAAAGTAACCTCGGCACCTTTGCGATAGGTTTCCAGCGCCACATCAATAGCCGAGTTACTTGAACCCACTACTACCACCTTTTGCATAGCGTAATAATGCGGGTCCTTGTAGTAATGTTGCACTTTGGGCAAATGCTCGCCGGGAATATCAAGGTGTACAGCTATATCATAAAAGCCGGTAGCTATAATTATATTTTTAGCATGATAGTTTGCTTTTTTGGTTGAAATGGCATAATCATCGCCATCCTTACTGATGCCCGTTACTTCCTCAAATAAGTTTATAGGTAGATGGCGTGATGTAGCTACCCTGCGGTAATATTCCAAGGCCTCGGCACGTACCGGTTTATTGCTGATGGTTACAAAGGGGATGCCCCCAATTTCCAGTTTCTCCGAAGTGGAGAAGAAGGTCATGGTTGATGGGTAGTTGTATAATGAGTTTACCAGGCATCCTTTCTCCACTATTAAAAAGCTTAAACCGGCCTTTTGTGCTGCCAGCCCGCAAGCTATGCCTATAGGGCCACCGCCTATGATGAGTATGTCGAGCATGTATTATAACTATTAAAAATGTCATGCTGAACTTGTTTCAGCATCCCACACGCTAAGCCGTCATTCGGGTTAACTTTCTTGTGAGATGCCGAAACGAGTTCGGCATGACGAAAATAGTTATTTTATCCCCAACGATTTCAAAAATGCCTTCGAATTCGGCTCTCTACCTAAAAAGTGCCTTAACATAGCCATCTCATCTTCCTGCGATCCTTCCTGTAAAATGTCCTTCCGGTAACGTATACCTGTGGCCTGGTCAAGCACACCATGCTGTTCAAATACCGAGAATATATCCTGCGCGTATACCTTCGACCATAAATAGCCATAGTAATTGGCGCCGTAGCCGTTCAGGTGTGTAAAGCTGCAAATAAAGTGGCTGCCGGTAGGGTATGGGGTTTGGTTCATTGTCCAAAGGTCTTTTTCAACCTGGTCAATGCCTTCGTTTTTAATGCTATTGTAACGGTCTTCAAAAGTAAAATCAATTTTAGCAAGCGATACCTGCCTGATGTATTGTATGCTTACACCTGCATTTTGCGCGGCTTTCATTTTATTAAAAAGCGATTTAGGCAACACTGCACCCGTTTTATAGTTTTTGGCGAATAACTTTAAGCAATCATAGTTCCAGCAAAAATTCTCCAAAAACTGCGATGGTGCCTCAACAAAATCGCCTTTAACAGCAAATGAATACTGGTTGGCGATAACAGGGTGGCATAGTAAGAAGTGTATCAGGTGACCAAATTCGTGGAACATGGTTATTACATCGCCATGGTCGAGCAATGATGGCTGGGTGGCCGTACCTTCAGGGAAATTACAGATCAGCGTACCTACAGGTAGTATTTCCTTGCCGTTAGCTATGCGGTATTGGGCGATAGGCGCGGTTTCAAAGTGGGTGTATTTGTTAGGGCGTGGATACAGGTCTAAGAAGAAGGTGCCCATCTTTTTGCCATCCATCCACAACTCGTACGACTTTATTTTATCGTTCCACACCGGTAAACCCTTAACTTCATGTATTTTAATGTTGAATAATTTCTGGTACACGGTAAACATACCCTGCACGGTGTTATTCATTTCAAAGTATTGCTTCACCTCATCGGTATTCAGGTTGTATTTACTGTCGAGTGCCTTTTTGCCGTAATACTGTAAATCCCAGGCCTGTATGGTTGCCGGTTCATCAGGGTGTTGCGCTTTTTTAAGCTCCTTTAAAGCATCCAGTTCAGGGCCTACGTGTGGTGTTAGCTTGGCTTGCAGGTCATCTAAAAACGACCATACCTTAGCAGGTTTGTCGGCCATTTTGGTAACCAGCGCGTATTCGGCATAGGTTTTATAGCCCAGTTGGTCGGCTAGTTTTTGGCGATAATAGAATAAGCTATCCATAGTGCCCATGTTGGCAGGGTAGGCGCGGTTCTGGTATTTCATGAACATGGCTTTGCGGGTGGCTTCAACATCGGCATACTTCTCCACGTTTATGTAGTTGGGGCCATTTATGCGCAGCATGTATTTGCCACCGGGCCTTTTCCACGCGGCAATGTAGTCGCCGGGGATGCCTGCAAGGTCGGGCAGGGTAAACTCAACACTGTCTTTAAACTCGGCAATGTTTTTATCAAATTGGTTGCCGAAATCAATTAACTTATCGTTTATTACTTTCAGCTTTTTGCGACTGTTGGCATCCAGCTTCATGCCGTTAACTTCAAAAGCTATCAGTGTTTCCTTTAAAAATTTCTTTTGTGTTACCGATAATTTCGCCGCTGATGCCGCTGAAAATAACTTCAGCGCTTTATACAAAGGCTCGTTCAAAAACAAGTCGCTGCTGTATGATGATAATACCTGTAACTGGTCATTGGCCTCGTTTCGACTGGCATCATCGGCATAGGTTGATGCTACCAGGCTAATTTCGGCGCCTAAGTCGTTAAGGTCATATTCAAGCTCATCAAAGGCCATCAGCGTATTGGCAACTGTTTTTTTGCCTGCCGGGATAGCTACAATTTTATGGATACGCGCATCCGACACTTTCATCAGGGTTGATGTAGCCTGTTTAATTGTAGTAGCGTTAAACTTATTAAACTCGATAGGTTGATTGGAATGTACCAGCAAGGGGTTGGTTTGCATGGAGTTTTGCGCCATAACGGCCCCCGGTAACAACGACAATACGATGCCGAATTTTTTAATGAGTTGCATAACAGTCAGTTTATGAAATAATTGAACAGCGAATATAAAAGGATTTGTTGGAATTGGAAATATGGCGAATATGCCAAAAGAAGAAAATAAAAAAGGGATAAGCTACTTTTATCGCGCCGCTACAACTCTCTACCCTTGCTGCGTTCCCACCCTGGGGGAGTTCAAGAGGAGCTGGCCGTAAAAGACTTATCCCGCCGCAAAGATAGAAAAAGGGTTTGTTTACGGTTAATAAATTGTTAAAAAAGGGGTAAGGGGTTGATTTGTAGGGGGAAGAAGTTGAATAATGAACACTGAATATCGAATATTGAACACCGAAGTTTTTACTTCATCATTCATCATTCATTATTCGATGTTCGTTATTTGATATTAAATGTTTGTCCGTCCTTTCTTTGTGTAACTATTTCACAAACACTTATTATTAGGGGTCATGCTGAACTTGTTTCAGCATCTCACATGATGGGTAGCCTCCATGTCGGCAACTTTGCAAGTGGGATCCCGAAACAAGTTCGGGATGACGTTAGTATTTTTACGTAATGTATTTTACAATAGTTACTCCCGAAAGGACGGACAGGATGGTATAAGCGCAATAGTAAGTACCAGTGCTAATAATATAATTATTATATCGCAAAGATAAATTTGTCAGTATTGCAATTAGCTGTTTAATATGTCTATTGAGTAAGTATTAAGAATGATATTTATTTGAAATATAAGTTATCGGCATTTACAACCTGGTATCAGCAGACTATGTTGATGTGCAATCTCATTCCTTTGGTAAATATCAATGTTGATGAGCTCATACCTAATGTTACGTATAGCCTACATCATTGCAAATTGATAATTATTTGATATAGCTTACTGGTAATCAATTATCAACTGATACACTGATAAAATTTATTATTTGTTTGCCAAATAATAAAAATATTCCCCCTATAGCCATTTATATATATACTATATAAATAGACTTTTATCTTTTTTTGACGAAAGACCTGTGTAGATTATGTCGGTTTGTATTGTGTCCGTCCTTCCCTGGTGTAACTATTTAGCAGAACAAAGTGGGATGATCGACTCAACAGAAAGAGATATGACTTATGCTCATTACAAATATAAAGATAAATATTTATTTTAAAGAATAATCTTTATAAATGGTTTGTAATTGATTGTTTATTAAGGAAGTAAATTTTGGTGTTTGAGCAATAGTTACACAAAGAAAGGACGGACGGGAGGTCTGAACCTTGATTTATAGGATTAAAGGATTGCCCTGATTTTTTTGATAAATTGAACCTTTTATCGTGTTAATCTTCAAATCAAGCAAATCATGGTTCAGACAATCAAAACAAACTGGTCTGATCCAAATCAATAAACTTATCGGGCTTGGCTTCCTTCTTCTTATCTACCCACTTATTCAATACCGGGTTGCCTTTAAAGCGTATCTCCCTAAAGGGTTGCCAGTGCTTGCTGCCACCGAAGGTTTCGCGGTAGAGTATGGTGAGGCGGTCTGCCTCAAATTCATCATCCCAGGCGCGGTTTTTGAATTTGGGCCATAGCTTTTTGGCTTGATGGTTGGGTACCTGTCGTGCAATGGTGATGTGGGGTACGGTTTTTTTTTCTTCAAGGCATTTTCTTAGTCGCCTGAACCAGTCTTCCATTTCGGGGGTGGATTTAATGGCGGCATAAATGGTGGTGTAGTCGGTTGGCAAAAAATGGGCGAAACCGTTGAGTTGTAATACGAAAGGTTCAATGAGGGATAGCTCTTTTTCGATCTGCTCCAATAATGGTTCAGTAAAAAAGGGCTTTTGCCGCCGCAGGTTTTTTAGGGTGATATGCGCCTTGCTGTGCAATCCTTCAAAATCGCCGATGAGCCGCTCGCTGGCCAGCTTGAACTTTTTTACCTGCGCGCCAATCTCCGCAGGCGGCGAAAGAATGAACATATAATCCCTGTAGCTTTCCATAACCATCAATAGGAGTTACTAACGGGTGACGGCCTTTTATCGCCAAAAGCAATACGTTTATACGGGCGGTAAACGGCATTAGGGCTGGTTGCATCCTTTTGGAAGATGTTTAGCTCCTCGCTGTAAAACGCTTCTTCGTAACTCAGCTTACTAAAGTGCGGCCACAGGATGTCGAAATGCTCAACAGGTATGTTTTTGGCAATGGTGATGTGCGGCACGGTTTGTCTATTCAGGTTCAGCTTGCGGTCGATACGGGCAAACCAATCTTTGGTATGGTTATCGGTAATTACATTGGCATATATCGACCTAAACCTCGGCCCATGCGAAAAGTAGGCGAAATCCTTAATGTACAGCTTGCGTGGTTCAATATCATTAAACACCCCACTTATGGCATCAAAATAATTCTTCATCCCGAAGGAAAGCTGCAAGGGCTTATCGGATTCATCGCGCAATAGGGCAAACGAAATATGCGCCTGCGAGTACAGCCCCTTAAACTTCCCGATGTGCTTCTCGCACGACTTTTTATACAGCCTGATATGGTTCTCTATCCGCTCGGGCAGCGATAGCATCAATAAATAATCTGTAGTGTATTTCATAACTCATCAAGTATGCGGGATGTAAATTTGCTAAAAAAATTAGTAAAATAGCAAATCTTTTTTCATATTTGTGCTATGGCTTCCAAACGGTATATCGTACATATCGACCTTGATTCCTTCTTCGTTTCAGTCGAGCGGTTATTTGATCCTTCGCTAATCGGCAAGCCGGTTATTATCGGCGGCTCGGCAGAGCGTGGGGTAGTGGCGTCGTGCAGTTATGAAACACGCAAGTTTGGGGTACATTCGGCTATGCCAACCAGGCAGGCACTAAAGTTATGCCCTGATGCTATTGTGATACATGGCAGTCACGGGCGATATTCGGAAGCATCGGCACAGGTGACTAAGATTATTGATGAGATGGTGCCGCTGTACCAAAAATCATCGGTGGACGAATTTTATATAGATATGAGTGGGACGGACAGGTTCTTCGACCCTTATAAACTGGCTACGCAAGTACGGCAACGTATTATTAAGGAAACCAAGCTGCCTATTTCATTCGGCATGGCATCGGGCAAAACGGTGGCTAAGATGGCGACGAATAAGGCAAAGCCTAACGGTCAGCTTTTTGTGCCGCATGGCAGCGAGATGCAATTCTTAGCGCCTTTACCCATCAGTGCCATACCGGGTTTGGGCGAAAGCACCTGCAACAAGTTATACCAATACGGCCTCGAAAAAATAGGTGACCTGCAGCGGGTTGAACTTCGCTTTTTGGAAACGGTATTCGGCAAAGCCGGTATTTGGATATGGGAAAAGGCGAGGGGGATTGATTACAGCGAGATAACACCGCATTCTGAACGTAAATCCATATCCACCGAGCACACCTTTGATACCAATGTATCTGACCCGCGAACCTTGGAAACGGTTATTACATCAATGACAGAAGAACTGGCGGGTAAGCTGCGCAGGGAAAATAAGCTGGCATCGTGCCTGGCGATAAAGATTCGCTATGGTAATTTTGACACGCATACCCAACAGCAAAAGATACCTTTAACGGCGGCTGAGCATATCCTTATCCCCGGCATAAAAAACCTGCTAAAAAGTGCCTGGAATAAGCATAGGGAGATAAGGTTGATAGGGGTGAGGCTTAGTCAGCTGGCCACCGGCAGTTACCAGATAAACCTGTTTGAAGACAACGAGGAACGCATACGGCTTTACCAGGCTATGGATAAGATTAACTTTAAGTTTGGCGATAAGACGGTTTGTCGGGCTGTAGGGATGGAGATAGGGGTTAGGAATTTTAATCCTTTTTTGAAAGATTAAATTGATTTGAAGATTAGGGGATTTGAAGATTTGAAAATGGCTTGGGCAATTTAATCTTCAATTATTTATGATGCTGTCCCATAGCCTGAGCGGTTGCACTGCCATCTTTTACGCCTGAATAAAAAATATCGGCGAAAATATGGCCTGCTATTAAACCTATTACGATCAATAAGGTGCGGGTTAATCGGGATGTTTGTTTCATATAGTAAACATAATATTCAGGGTTGATTTTTCAAAGTGTTTCGGCAAATAGTTGTACAGGGAAAGGACGGACAGGATACCAACAAGCAGGAAGCCTGCTGTAGCAGGGGAACTAACCTAATACTCAACTGGTGTTTTACTATGATTTAGCGTATTGCCTTTTAAATTGTAAAACCAAATACAGACGAAATTTAAAAAAAGGTATACCAATACTTGCTTTTCACGCCCGGGACTAATACGGTCAAGGTTGTCAGTTAAAATCACAAACGCCATGACGGGCAACCAACCTAAAATAAATGAGATAGCCGATAATAATAATTTTAACAATGATACATCCCAATCCAGCCTGATTACAAGCAATACACAAATATAAAATGGTATTGCGAAGGCTAAAGTTAATAGTACCACCCCGGCGCTACGTATACAAACATTATACAAAAAATAATTGTGATAAGTAGGGTGGTATATACTGTCCATAACCCAAGTGTAAACAAGCATTAAGAATGCGCCGGTCAACCACACTTTTAAACTATAAATAAAGGCTTTCCTATTCATTTTAATAGTTTAGTATAAGCTAATATATAACAGTTCTGTCAAATGTGTTATTTGCCCTGATTTTATGAGTGTTTCCGCAAATAGTTACACAGGGAAAGAACGGACGGGGTAGTTAAACCTATTTGTCTTGCAGAAAATCTGAAATGGTTATTATTGCAGTTTCCCCAATTTTGGTTAGTTCCAACAGGTCATTATCGCCGGTTAACAAAAAGTCTGCATTCCCATCAATTGCTAATGCAAGCAAAAAATTATCTTTCCGGTCGCGGCAAGCTTCAACTTTGGTCTTAACCTTTACAAGGTCGGCATAGTCGCTGATGGTTTCAAATAGATCTTCAATATCGGAAAGGGTAAAGAAACGCCTGAATTTTGGTCGCTTTGCAACAGCTAAAAATTCATCAAGTAATTCCTGGCTAAAAACCAAAATAGCATTCCCTGATAAGACAATTTCATCAAGCTTAGTGTAATCGTTGGTAATTAAAAAGCTGATCCAAAGGTTAGTGTCAATAATAATTCTATTAACCTTATTTTGCATAACGTTTGCTTCGTACCAATTCTACTTCATTGGTTATTTCGTGAAGTGTTGGCGCAGATGATGTTTTTGAACGCAGTTTTTTCAAAACGCTTGCAAAGCTATTTTTTGAAGTCTCGTGAATAGCGATCAGGTTTAAATCTGCAAGATCTTTTAAAAGCCTTTTTGCCTTAGGGTCTAATATGTCAATTCGCATGCTGTTCATATTTCAAATTTAATGAAATAAATTGAATAATTAATTACGTCGTGATTGCAATGACAAAGTGTGTTTCCGCAAATAGTTACACAGGGAAAGGACGGACGGGAAAGGCTATAATTCCAGCTTCATCAAGAAATCCTCATCCTTCGATTCGCCGAATGGGAAGGTATGCTTGCCAATTATTTTAAACCCATGGCGTTCATAAAAGCGGATAGCATTGGGGTTCTTTTCCCACACACCGAGCCATACGTATTCCATTTGTTTTTCAATAGCCGTTTCAATGGCAAATTCTAATAATCGCTTACCTATTGCCTTACCCTGGTGTTCACTAAGTACATAAATGCGCTCGATCTCAGCGCCATTCTTTTCTTGCAATTCCGACTGGGCATCGTTAAAGTTTAATTTTAAATAGCCCACAGGTTTATCATCCCATATTGCAAAATAAAATTGTGAATCAGGATTGTTGAGTTGTGATAGGAAGTTGTCGCTGGTAAAAGCTGCCGATGCATAGGCCTCAAAATCCTCGGGCTTGGATAAATGATAAAAGGCATCGCGAAACGTACTGGCGGCGATGTAAATAAGCGTATCGATTTGATCAGGACCGATTTTTTGGATGGAAAACATATTTTAATTTGAAGATTTTATGATTTGAAAATTTGAAGATGTGAAAATAAACCAGCGACAGGCATTTTCAAATCTTCAAATTGCCAAATTTTCAAATTGTTTATTCAAACTGCCCTTGCAGGCGCTCCAGTTTTTCAATTATCAGGTTCAGCTTTTCTTCTTCGTTTTTAAATATGCGCTTTTTGTAGTAGAAGGTTAAGAACAGAATCCATACAACTGTAAGCCCGTAAACCATTATTTTATAATAGATAGTGGCGCTTTTTAGTACTTCGACAAAATAAAGCGATAATCCCAAACTGATAAGCAATACGTACAGGTAATAGAACCAACCGACAATTTTTGCGCGGTTCTTTTGGTAATCTTTCAAATCCTGCAAATAGCCGGTGGGGTTCTGGGTAGCGTCGTGTTTATTGAGTATGCGGTAATTCCTTATTATCATAACGGCGTACAGCAACATGGTGATGAGCATTATGCTAATGCCCATATAAGTTAACCACGACTGGAATACAAAAAAGAACAGTATTAAAAATGTAAGCACCAATACGCCAACCATAAACACTATGCCCCAATACAGCTGGCTGGTGATGCTCCTTATCCCTTTCTTAACCTGCTTCAGCACCTCGTCAACCGAAAGCTGATCCTGTTTTGGCTGTCCCTGCCAAACAGACATTATGTGATCAAAGTCTTTCATATTGATTATATAATTCTGTCAATTTCTGTTTAATACGATGAATCTTCACCCTTAGGTTGCCCTCTGATATGCCCGATACTTCGGCAATCTCGGGGTATGGTACTTCGTCAAGCACCAGTGTAATTATAATTCTTTCTGATTCTTCCAACTTCGATATACACTTATAGAGCAAGGCTACCTGCTCATTTTTTTCTGAAAATTCTTCTTTTGTTACTTCGCTTATCTGCTCTGTAAGCTCCTCTTTTCCCTGGCGTTTTTCTGATCGTAAATAAGTTAAACAGGTATTTACGGCGATCCGGTATATCCAGGTTGATATCAACGCCTGGTTACGGAACTTGTCTAAATTTTGCCAAACTTTTAAAAAGGTCTCCTGTAGCAGGTCATTCGCAGCATCATCATCCCCCGTATAGCCATAGCACAAGTGGTATATCTTTTTTGAATTAGCTTCAAATATTTTTTTAAATGCCGATTCTTTAGTATCCACTTATATAGTTAATTTATAGTTAGATTGTTTGGCGCAAGATATGTTACAAAAACTAATTTTACTAATATAACCATGGAAATTTAGCTACGGCAGCAAGGTGCATCTGGTTGTATTCTTCGGTATAGTCGTCTTGAACATCTTCGTGCAGCTTGCCTATCAGCGTGCGAATTTTTAGCATTTGTCGTGCAAGTATCATTCTTAAAGGTTTGTAGGATACCTTTTTATCGGTGTAATGGATATAGTTATTGCAGAAGTTTAACAGCAGGTCTATTTCTACCTCTTTCGAGCCGGTAAACTTGGTGTATTTACCCAACAGCCTTAATATCTTACGCATACTTTTAGCGGCATCATAACTGCGTACCGGCAACTGACTGAACATAAAACCTGCTTCGGCTTTTACCTTCTCCATATAAGCCTGCTCGTTATCAGCCTCGAATAATAAATAAGCCAGCAACTCCTTATTCTCTTTTTTATAGCGGGCAAGGCGCAGGCAAAGCTCGGCTATTTGCGCGGGCGACAAATGTTGTATCTCCTTTTTTATATCCTGTAAACCGTAAGTTGGTACGCTCATGTTATATATTTCAACAAAATAACTAAATTTAGTAGCTTTGCGCCCACTTTTAAAACATGCAGAAAAGTAAACTTACGCTATATATTTTCATCGCCCTTATTTTAGGGGTTATAGCCGGGTACTTTTACAACGTGTATGTAATTGGTGGTATCAACAGCAAAATTAGTAACGCCGATGCAGCTATTCAAAACATCAGCACCAAACTTATTAATTTAAAGGATACCACAGCGGCTGATTATAAACAGCTCAAGGCCCAAAAAGTTGCACAGGCACACATCAGCAGTACAAATAATAGCTTGCGCGATGATAAATTGGAAGGCTTCAGCATTTTAAGCGATATATTTTTAAGGCTGATAAAAATGATAGTGGCTCCATTGGTGTTCACCACACTGGTAGTCGGTGTTGCTAAACTGGGCGATATTAAAGCCGTAGGTCGCATAGGGGGTAAAACCCTGCTATGGTTTTTGAGCGCGACATTGGTTTCGCTGGTGTTGGGTATGTTACTGGTTAACTTCTTCGAACCGGGTGTAGAGATGCACTTACCATTACCCGACAGTCATTTAGGTACTGATATAAAAACCACTGGCCTTTCATTCAGGGATTTTATTAATCATGTTTTCCCGCGTAGTTTTTTCGAGGCTATGACCAATAATGAGATATTACAGATAGTGGTATTCGCTATATTCTTCGGTGTGGCTACAGCCTCAATAGGCAAGCAGGGCGAAGTGGTTATTAAAGCGATGGATGCCATAGCGCACGTTATTTTAAAAATAACAGGCTATGTAATGTACCTGGCACCATTGGCTGTATTCGGCGCTATTACTGCTATAGTAGCTAAGCAGGGTTTGGGCATATTGTCAACTTATACCATATTTATCAGCGAGTTTTATTTTTCGCTTGTTATACTGTGGTTAATTATTGCACTGGCAGGCTTTTTTGTGTTGAAAAGAAGAGTGTTTATCCTTATTAACCGCATTAAGGATGCTATGCTGGTGGCTTTCGGCACATCAACCAGCGAAGCGGCGTATCCAAAGGTACTGATTGAACTGGAACGTTTTGGATGCAGCAATAAGATAGTGAGCTTTGTATTGCCGTTGGGCTATTCGTTCAACCTGGATGGTTCCATGATGTATATGACCTTTGCATCTGTATTTTTGGCGCAGGCATACAACATACATTTAACCTTATCGCACGAGCTTACCATGCTGCTCATATTAATGCTTACCAGTAAGGGCGTGGCGGGGGTACCGCGTGCCTCAATTGCTGTAATAGCAGGTACTATATCCATGTTTAACATACCCGAAGCCGGGCTGGCACTTTTATTAGGCATTGACCCATTGTTGGATATGGGTCGTTCAGCCACAAATGTATTAGGCAACGCTATGGCAACGGCAGTAGTGAGTAAATGGGAGGGAGAGCTGTCGACCGGAAAAGAAGAGGTGAGCGTAGTGACAGCAAATATTTAAAATAATTAATATCACACATGAATAAAAGAGTTAAGACAACATTCATTATCCTAAGTATCGCATTGCCGTTTTTATTGTACTGTGTGTATTATTATTCCATGATGATAGGAAACGCGCCGTACAGGTTTAGCGATTTTCAGTCGATAGTGTTTGAATATGGTAACGGCGATAGCCTGGTTAATAAATGGAACTCAAAAACCAAGGATTA
>Ga0207142_1034_pt1 | contig 29033 bp, 25 predicted proteins | sample Alteio_BWMinHeat_2_FD_153561 | JGI IMG/M metagenome (GOLD analysis project Ga0207142, IMG submission 153561) | Enriched cells from forest soil in Barre Woods Harvard Forest LTER site, Petersham, Massachusetts, United States -... | ecosystem: Environmental > Terrestrial > Soil > Temperate forest >... | reverse complement strand
CTTTAATAAGGATCAAAAACTGATCTTCAACTTTTATACAGCGGAAACGCAGAAGAAAATGGATGATATTGCTAACGACCTGCGCCAAATGGCGGATGTAAGGGTAGTAAGCAAATCAGATAATTACCTCAGCCAGTTCGTGCCTCACGATCATGGTGTTTACCCTCCCGGTGGTAATATGACCACGGCTATCGATGCCCAAAACATTGTTACTGATGAGAATGTGATTAAAGCAAACGGGATAAAACTTATCTCCGGCCGCGATTTCAGGCTAAATGATACCAACCGGGTGCTGATAAATCAAACCCTGGCAAAAAGGCTGGGCTTAAGCATTGAAAAAGCGCCGGGCACCAGGCTTTATTCGCAATACGGCCCGAACCCTGCTTATTTTGTTGAGGTTGTTGGTGTAATGAAGGACTTTAATTACAACTCGCTTCATGGCGACATCAAACCTTTCATGTTTATTTATGACAACAACCCCGGGCGCTTTACCAACCTCACGGTAGCTGTAAAAAGCAATAATTACCAATCATTACTAAGTAGTATTGGTGCTGTTTGGCACAAGAATCTACCCTCGACCCCGTTTGAATACATGTTCCTCGACCAGGAAGTGCAAAAGCAATATCAGGCCGAGATCACCATGTCGCAGATCATCAATTCCTTTACAATAATGGCCATTATTATTTCATGCTTAGGTTTGTTTGGCCTCGCTGCTTTCAGCGCCGAACAACGCAGCAAAGAGATAGGTATACGCAAGGTATTGGGCGCAAGCGTATCGGGCATAGTAAGCCTGCTATCAATGGATTTTCTAAAACTGGTTATCATATCCTTTATAATAGCAACCCCCATAGCCTGGTACGGCATGAGCAAATGGCTGCAGGTGTTTGCATATCGCGTACCCATCAGTTGGTGGATGTTTGCTTTAGCCGGCATAATGGCGCTATTTATTGCCTTATTTACAGTAAGCTTCCAGGCCATAAAGGCAGCAGTGGCAAACCCCGTAAAAAGTTTAAAAACAGAGTAAACCTAAAAACAAAATATTCCCAACTGGCAATGTCATTAATCTAAAATGTTTTTTGCCCTCTTTCCGCGCAGCGAGAGAGAGGGTCGACAAGCGTAGCGTAGTCGGGGTGAGTAAACGGAGCGTGTTCATTACCAGCGGGTCAATAGTTATTTTTATATCGAAATCCAAGTTGCTTTTAATGTTTTTACATAAATTAGTAAAAACATTAAAAGTGATGAAGAACCAAACTATCGCAAATTTTAAATACCGGCTGCTGGCAATTCCTGCATTGGTAATTGTGTTTTCATGTAATTATTCCAAACCGCAGCTTACTCCTATCGAAATAGGGCACGTACAGGGTAAAGTAAATAAGTTGATGAACAGTATAGCAACCGATGTTTTGGCCAAAGGCCCAAGCGCATGGCTTAACTATTTGCAGGATACCTCCTATTTCTTCATGGCAGATAATGGTCAGCTGGCATTTAAAGATTACAAATCGGCTGTAAAATTCGTACAGGATACACTGGTTAAATCCATGCCTAAAGTAAACCTGAAATGGAGCAACATACGCATCGATCCGCTTACTGATAATATTGCCAGCATAGGTGCCGATTATCATGAGGATGTTACCGATACCGCCGCCAAAGTAACCGCTCTCGATGGATATTTTACAGCTACCGCGGTACAGGTAAATGACGAATGGAAACTGCGTAACATGCACTGGTCGGACATACCAGCCAAAAAATAAAAAGTCAGCTGATTATCATTAAGTAATATTGACGATGGCTATATCATAATTTGCTTCTACTTTTATAAAAAAATACCGATTAGTATATTTTAAAAAACAAACCCATATTATACGGGTTTATAAATAATAATAAATCATATTTTTGCTGCGCGATCATCAACAGCCCGGTCGTTAATTATAGCTACCTGTAAATGACAAAAAAAAAGATATTGATTACTGGTGCCAGCAGGGGTTTAGGCTTGGCAATAGCACAAAAACTGGCTGCTGATTATTCGCTCATCTTACACGCTTCAAAGCCCGAAAGCTTCACCACTACCATACCCGGCGCTGATATTCTATGCGCTGATTTCAGCGATAACGATCAGTTGACCGACTTCTGCAAACAGCTAAAAAAACAACATGGTAACGAACTATACGGCATCATTAACAATGCGGGCGTTACCTTCGATAAGCCCCTCACCTTTCAGCCTGAACGCGAAATTGAGGCAATGCTAAACGTTAACCTAAAGGCCCCCATCATGATATGCAAAACAGCCATGAAAATATTCGGGCTTAACCAAACCGGGGTCATCATCAATATCAGCTCGGTAGTTGGCGAAACAGGCAATGCCTTTCAATCCGTTTACGCGGCAACAAAGGCAGGTTTGGCGGCATTATCGCGTTCGCTGGCACAGGAAGCCGCCGCGCTAAACCAGGAACATACTATTAGGGTACTAAGTGTATCGCCGGGCTTTATTGAAACCGATATGACCGATGCCATCCCCGATACATTTAAAGATAAATACCTGGCCATGATCCCCGCCAAACGCTTCGGCAAGGTGGATGATGTGGCCGAAACAATAGCATTTTTATTATCAGATAAAGCCTCATATATCAACGGCACCAACATACACATTAACGGAGGTTTAATTTGAGACAGAAACTTACATCAGTTGACCAGATACCCGAAACATTGGTAGGCGACCTGCCCGAACACTGGCTTTTGCACGGCCCTACCAAACGTTATGTAGATAATTACCACTGGCACCGCCCTAACGCAGGCATTGTGGCCAGTTATACGCCTACCGAACAAAATGTAGAGGACCATTTTGACATATTTAGGGGGGTAGATCAGATCGAATCTTTTGCGCAGGCAACTGTAGTATCATTAGGCACTTACCTCGAATGCAAAAAACTGAAGGTAGTGCCCGAAACACTGGCTGAAATGTTTATTCCTACCTTCATCAGCATAGGGAACGTGTTTTACCACTCGTATTTGGAAAAAGGACAAACTTTTGTTAACATTGGTTTTATCAAGTTTTACAAATGGCGCCAAATGGTGTGCGAAGGCCGCATATACCGCGCGCCTAAAGGCATGGACCTCGATGCCTATTTTAAAGATTTTGACGAGCAGCGGCTCAGGGCTTTTGACCTCGACCCAGACTTCGTTTTCATTGCCGAGTTGTATGACATCACCGGCAGGGGTATTAAAAAAGAAATGTTTGACAAACTACTATAAAAACAATAATGGATAGAAAAGAAATACTTGCAGGTCTGATCGAAGTTTTAAGAACAATAAGAACCGTTGACCCCGCTAAGCTGGAAAACGTGACCGAAGAAACCGACTTCATGACCGATATGAACACGCCATCAACCGAGTTGATAAATATAGCCGCAAAGGTTGAACAGAAGTTTGACGTGGAATTTGAAGATGAGGATATTGACGAGCTTGGCTCGAAAGTAAAGGATGTGATCGACCTTATCATCAAAGCAAAAGCAAGGACAGAAGAAGAAAGAGGCAACTAAAATGGTAACAGGCAGAAAAGTAGCGGTTGTTGGTATGGGGGGCTCCTTTCCTGACTGTGCCGATATAAATGAATTTGATCAGAAAATATTTTCAGGTCAGAGTTTAATACGTGAATGGTCAAAAGCTGCCGAACGCGATAAGCAGATACGTTCAAAGGTAGCCGGCTACATCAATGATAATGATCTGGGTATCGAACCTATATATTTGGTTGAAGGTTACGACTGGCCCGAAACTTTTATAGATACCCGCGGCCGTATACCCGACATCAACCTCTCCACTGCCGACCTCGGCTGTGTTTGGGCCATGAATGGCGCGCTCGATTCTATTGAGATGGCTGGTTGGACAAAAGAAGAAACCCAATCTGAAATGACAGGTGTGGTGGTAGCTTCAGGTGGTGGCGGCAACGTGATCATGCGTAATGCATGGCACGCCTTTTTCGAGCTGGGTAAAAAATCCCGCCAGGCAGGTTCGCACATGGTCGATAGGGCCATGTCATACCGCGAAGCAGCCAACATCTCCTGCCTTATCAAAAACCGCGGCGTTTGTGAATCTATTATTTCTGCCTGCGCTACAGGTTTAGGTAATATTGGCTATGCCTACCGTCTCATAAAATTCGGTTTGCAGGATCGCGCCATAGCAGGCGGCGTTGAAGGCACATCACTCGAAACATTTATCGGCTTTGACGCCATGCAGGTACTCAGCAAAGGCTTCGCACCTGCCGAAAGCTCCCGCCCGTTTGATATAAAACGCAACGGTTTCGTATGCTCATTTGGCGCAGGCATAGTAGCTTTGGAAGAGTATGAAATGGCAAAGGCCCGCGGCGCAAATATTTTAGCCGTGATAGATGAATATTTCAATAATTCCGATGGCGATGGCGATATGTTCTATCCATCATACAACGGCCAGATAAGGATGTGGAAAGGCTTATCGGCCAATGCGCATATAAAACCTGATGTAGTTAAAGTACATGGCACAGCCACACCAGTAGGCGATATTTTGGAGCTGATAAGCGTTGTAGATACCTTGGGCGAGGAAGGCTACCATGTTTCGGCGCCTAAATCGCAATTCGGGCATATGCTGGGTGCGGCCGGTTCGGTTGAGTTTATCGTAGCACTGCTAATGCTAAAGAACCAGCAGGTACCCGGCTGCTTAAATTCCGACACATTGAACCCTGAACTGGAAAACTTCCAGAAAAAAGAAGGATGGCAAGGCTCCATGAAACCGGCAGCAGCCTACAGGCACCTCATCCCGCAGGAAACTATAAGTAAAGAAATTAACCAGGTAGTTTGTTTAAATTACGGCTTCGGCGGTACTAACAGCGCTATGGCTATTTCGAGGGATATATAAAATATAAATTTGTCATCCTGAGCGACAGCGAAGGATCTATTATAAAAGCAGCCGGTAGCTTTGCGCTTGGGTTAGAACGCGGATAGATCCTTCGCTGTCGCTCAGGATGACAAAAAGGAATATTATGATCGATAACCAAAACAAAGTTGCAGTAGTATTCGGCGTCCGTAACGATAGCTCAATAGCTTATGATGTGGCTCTTAAGCTCCACCGTTCAGGCTGTAAAGTAGCCCTAAGCTATATGAGCGATACTAAGGACGATATACTTTACCTCATGAACCAAATAGGTATGGACCCCCAATACGCCATGGAAGTTGATGTGCGCGATGAGGACCAGATCACCACATTCCTGCAAGCTGTTTACAATGGCCTCGGCCCTATTGATTATATACTGCATGGTGTGGCATTTGGCACAAGCAAGGTTATTTACTATACCCAGGCGGCCACAGGCGAACAGGAAATGCCATCCTATCTCGATATACCATTCGAAGATTTGATGGATTCCTTCAATATCAGCGCCTATTCGCTCATCCGCATATGCCGTGTAGCCGAGAAACTACTTGCCGCGAACGCGTCAATTCTAACACTTACCTACAACGCCTCGCAGCGTGTGTTCCCACCTTATGCGGGTATGGCTATCAATAAGGCTGCATTGGAGAACATAGTTATCTATCTCGCCAGCCATTTCAGGGATAAAAAAATACGGGTAAACGCCATATCAGCGGGTTTGGTCATGACCACTTCTGCCGGTGTAATTTATGGCGCGCGCAAGCTGCGTAAAATGGGTAAGTTCACTGCACCGCTGGGCAATATTGATGCAGGCGACGTAGGCGATACCGCTTTATATTACTTCTCGCCGCTGTCAAAAAAGGTAACAGGCAATATCCATTATGTTGATGGCGGCTTTAACGTTATGGGCCTCGGAATTGATGAATAATAAGCTTGACGCATCGGTTACAGCTACCATAAGCGACAAATTTGCCGCTGGCAACGACCTTGTTTACCTGCCCGATTTTAAATTATCGCTAAACGACCTCTTCAAAAAAAAAGTCTACACCCCTGCTGAAACAGCTTATTGCGACCAGTTTGATGATGCCGGATTGCATTATGCCTCGACCTGGGCGGCAAAAGAAGCCGTGTACAAAGCAGTTAAACAGTTAGAACCATCCGCTCTTCCATTCAAAAAAATAGAGATATTGAGGGATAAACCCGGCGGTCGGCCTTATGTGGTGATGCACAAATATGCCGGCAGATTTAAAATTAGTTTAACAATATCGCACGATGGCGACTATATTTGGGCAATCGCACTAATTGAGATCAGCCTTTGACATCGCATTACTTTGAGAACGCCTTAGTTAAACTCCACTACTACAAATTTGGTACTGGCGCACAAACCATGCTTTGTTTTCATGGTTACGGCATGCACGGCAAGCAGTTCCTATCGCTTGAACCTGCGTTGGGCAGCAAATATACTTTCATCGGCTTTGATCTTTTCTTTCATAAAGAAACCAAACTGCACAACCAGAGCCTTTCATCTGTAAAAAAGCCCATCACTAAACAAGCCTTTGCTGAATTGATAACGGAATTTTGCGCATTTGAAAACATCGACCGCTTTTCGGTTATAGGATATTCCATGGGTTCACACTTTGCCACCGTGGTGGTTGAGGAAATGGGTAATCGTGTTAATGAATACATCGTGGCCGCGCCATCATCCATAAACCCGGGGATGCTGATACGCACCTTCAGCAAATACAAATTAGGCAACGCACTTCTTGAGCGTTTTACCCAAAGCGAAAAGGCACTGATAAATGTACTGAACTTTAGCAAACGTGTTGGCTGGATAGATGAGGTTGGCCGTAATATCCTGTACAAAGAGATCGATACGCCAGAATTGCGCTTTAACCTGTATGCCAGCTTTACCTATTTGCGCTTGTTTGAAACCGACGAGGACAAATTAATAAGCACACTCATCAACCAAAACATCCGCAGCATTTTTATATTTGGCAAACGCGATGCTATGTATCCGCCGCGTATCGGTACTAAATTTTTAAAAAAACTGCCAAATGCCGAAGCCATCATACTGGATAAAGACCACGAGATGATAGACAAGGATTTTGTTGCCGCGTTAGCCGGTTTATTATTATGATCATTAAATCAAAACCATTGCCCCTGTATATGCTGAAATTTTTCGGCTGGCTTAGCGGCGTGGTGTTTAATATCCGTTGCAGTAAACTTATTATTGATGATATCGACCTTAAACCGGGCCATTCCTATATCTACATGGCCAACCATTTCAGTTTTTGGGATGGATTCTGGGCCTTTTATGTATTCAGGAAAACGTTCCTCAAAAAGCATAACATGAAGCGACTGTACATCATGTCGCTCAAAAAGCAAATGGAGAAAAATAAATGGCTGCGCCACATCGGCAGTTTTTCTGTCGACCCCGGCAAACGTTCCATACAGGAAAGTTTTGAATATGCCGCCGAAATATTATCCGAACCCGGTAACCTGCTGTTATTTTACCCGCAGGGTAAGCTGGAAAGCTGCTACATCCGCTATATTAAGTTTGATGAAGGTTTGTATGAGATTGTCCCTAAAATTAAAGGCGATTGCCAGCTCATTTGGGCCAGCACTACCATCGAATACTTTGAGGCGCTAAGCCCAACTGTTCACGCGTCCATGCTCGATTGCGGCACCAACCACGATTTTGATTTTGAGTCCCTCAAGAAAAAAGTGAACGAATACCACATCAAATCTATCCAGCGCAGCATCCGCTACACTGATGAACCTATTACTTATGATTTTTAACGGTGTATGCGTTCCAGGCCCTCTTTAGCCTGGGTATCTATGCTGTTTTGGTATTCATGGTCTTTCATACTAATGGCCATTTTATAGTAATTTGCTGCCTGGTCGTAGCTTTTTATGTACTCATAAATAGCCCCGGTGTTCAGCGCGGCATTGGCAGCATAATAGTATTTGGTTGATCGCCCTAAGGCTATGGCCCGCTGGTAGCTGGCGACTGCTTCATTATACTTGTTCAGCATTTGATATATCCTGCCCAGGCGATAATTCAGCTCTATCTTATCACGCAAAATTTTGCAATCAACCTCCTGTTTATTTTGCAACAGGGTAAGCGCTTTGTTATAATACCCACCATCAAAATAAAAGCGCGCCCGCAGCAGGTCGTTATCAGGTTTTACATCATTGGCCTCCTCCAGCGCCTGCTTATCTTTCTCATCAACCGAATAGCCTTTGGTGCGCGCCAGGTTCACATAATAATTATACTTAGCCTCATCATTTTTCAGTAGGTAGAAATAGCCTATCTTCAAATACGAATCCTTAATATAATTTATTCCTTTATAACGATGGATGTAAGCCAGTAAAAAATCGCAGGCATCACTATCCATGCGGCAAAGTTTGGCGTTACCAATTAAATAATTAGCTATCGGCAGGTCTATATATTGGTTTGATTTGGGTATCGACATTAAATTTTCAATGGCATCGTCATTATGCCCTGTACGTGCTGCAATATAACCCTGCAAGTAAGTACGCAGTATGCTTGGGTTGTCGAGTCCTGCTATGTATGTGCTGAGTTTGGCGTAGTTATTTCTGTCGTGCATTACATCAACATCCATAATGCATAAAAAAAATATCACCTCGGTTTTGTAAAAGGCATACTGGCTGCCGGGAATCTGTGTCCTCAACTTTTCCAGTTCCGAATATCCCGTTTGTATATTACCCGACATGCCCAGGAATTTAGCGATCCCCTTTAGGTTCGAAGGCAACGAGCCAAATACAACATCTATTAATGCCAGGCTTTTTTGGTTGGGCAAAAAGTCGGGGTATTTTTCAGCGTTATCTTTCAGCAATCCCCTCGCCTTCTTCAAATCGCCTGCTGAGGACATATAATCACCAAACCTTCCTTTGATCAGCCCCCATTGCAGATAAACTTCTGCTTGCGCGAAAAGGTAATAGGGCGAATTTTCTTTATTTTCTTCCAGAATGTCGAGCCTGTCCGACTTACGGCCGACCAACTTATTATACTCAGCCTTGTTGTCGGATGTCAGCAGACTGATATAATCAATATAATTATCCAATAAAACCGGGATGCCATTTTGCGGGTTTTGCTGCTTTTCCTGCTGTATAAGTGCCCTGGCATCATTCAGCCTAAAATCAAATATGGCCTTGTAAGCCTGTAAACAACGCGCGTTGAAGTTATAATTAGCGCTGGCAGTTAATCCGCAGCCTAAAAAAAGCGCCAGGAAAAGAAGACGTTTAAAATTCATTACTACAAAAGCAGTGGGGTATTTTTATTGAAGGTAGTTAAATTTTACCAAACCGATAAGCAACACTAATGGATGCCCATTGATCGGCCAAAGCGGTACTTTTTACTTCTCGCGATCTCACATAAGCTATATAATTAGCCGACCACCGGGCCGAAGCAAACTCCAACCCAAACTGCTGCTGGTAAACATAGTGATATATACCGAATGTTACCGGCCCCTTATCGCTTAGTCCCAAACCGCCTTCAATGGTGGCATCATAGGCCACATAATTTATCTGCGGGGTTGTAAAAAAGTAAAACTCGTGTATTTGCTGCTCGCCTGCGTCACTGCTTACCCTACTGTTGGTTATAGTTGATTGATAAAATTTACCAAAGTGCCCAAACCTGAACTGCATACCCGCGCTTGCCCCGGTAAAAGTGTTCCCGAGCCAGGCCGTGGGGTTAAAAGCCATATCGAACCAATTGCCGCTGTTACGATACAAAAACATTTTATAATCGCCTCTTAAATTTATACCGGGGGCATTCCTAAGCTGGTATGGCCAGCCACGCGGTTTATAAAGGCCGAAGAAATTATGGAAACCGTCTTGTGCCTGCTCACCCAGTGCTGCGGGGCCTATAGTGCCTAATTCTGCATCAAGCTTTAACGCGTTCTCGTTTTTATAAAGAAAATTAAGTGCCATACCTGCAAATAAATACGCGGTGAACGGTCTGTCGATCCTGTAATTTTTAAAATGAGCAGGAGCGCTTGGCGGCCTGAATGCACTTGCTGTGTAGGAGTTGTATATCCTTTGCCCAAACTCATACTCAATTGTTTTTTTAGCGAGGGAGCTATCGGCCGACCTGTGCCTTAATGCATGGGTAAAATTAAAAACAATGCCATCGGTATAATACCTGTCATGATTGGGGTTTACGTACTGGTCGTTATCGGATGTTATTGTAAGCTGGTTCTTATAATCCTGTGCGTAAAGATTGCTGATGCTTATAAAATTGAATATGGCTATATAAAAAACACGGCATGTAAACGTTTTTATCACGGGATATATGTTTTGTTAAAAGTAATTGTGTTACAAAATAACAAAAATCCAATTTGCCGCTAATTGTTTTAACAATCTGTCATTATGTTAACGGTTTTATTGAATTCCCATACCCTACTATCAGTACCGAAAGTATAATTACCACTATACCAATAATTAGTGTTGTAAATGTACGGCGACTAACGCCCTTCCATTCTTTTAGTACGATGCCCCACATATTGGCCACCAGTATAATGAACGACATGTGCAGTATCCACGAGCTTGCACCATTGCCCAGCCTGCTTTCGCCCATACCATAAAAAAAGAACTGCAGGAACCAGGTAGTACCCGCCACTGCCGAAAACAGGTAGTTTTTCAGCAGCGGTTTTTGAGTGTTGGTATAATCGCCAAAAGTTTTATTACGGGCATTCAATATCATACACCAAATAAAATTGGTGGTTAACCCGCCCCAAAGTATCACTACATAAGTAACATTATTTTCATACAGGAAATTACCTGAATTGGGGTGGATGGCCTGCCACGCAGCATTAGCAACATTGGCCATGTCCTTACCTGCATCAATACCAAAAGCAAAACAGGCGCTTAAAATGCCTGATATTATCGCCACAAAAATACCCAGCCCGAATTTGTATTCGGTATTGTTATTGGCTACTTCTTTATCTGCCGAAAGTTCTTTTTCCTTCAGCATACCGGCTTTACCGGTTATTACAATCCCGATGATACAAACCAATATGCCCACCAGCACCAATTTCCCCCAGTGGTTGTTCGCCAGGTCGGATATGGTATCCTTACCTTCTTTTGGGTAGAACTGGTAATATATCGATGGGATCAATGCCCCGAATACCGAGCATAAACCTAAAATAATGGAACTGCCTAAAGCCACACCCAAATAGCGTACGCCAAGCCCGTAAGTTAACCCGCCTATTCCCCAAAGCACACCAAATATATACGTGTACATTAATACCGTGTGGCTGGCGCCTGCAATTATATCGCCAAAACCGGGGATGGTTAGCCATGCCGCCAATGGTGGCACTATCAGCCATGAAAATATACCACCAACTATCCAGAAGCTTTCCCATGCCCAGCCTTTTACTTTTTTATAAGGGATGTAAAAACTACCGGACGCAAAGCCGCCAATAAAGTGAAAAATTACTCCAAAAATTATTTCCATGATGTTAGGTTTATAACGCTGTTTCCAGGCTTAACGTTTTAGCGTTTCCAAATATAGAAGCAGAGCGCTAATTATAGGCAATGATTAAAAAAAATATTCTCTATTTAACGGTATAGGTTTTTTTATCGGTTCCCACGCCTGTAATAGTTAGCGATTTCCAGTTGGATGGCAGCACGCTTTTAACCTGCGTAATACCCGTTGGCGTAATATCCAAACCGCCAAAGCCCATCAGCAGGCTTTGTACAATGCCGCCTGCCCCGGTAGCAAAGTATGGATTGGTACCGCCTTTTGTTTCGGCAATTATCCTGAACGGCGGCAACAGGTTCGGCACATAAGCATCCTGGAAAAAATGATACGCCTTACCGGCATTACCCAAACGTGCATATAGCAGGGTAAATATAGCCTGTGTCATGGCCGGGGTACCGGAGTTTGGCACCTTGGATTCGTAAAATTCCAAATCCTTTTTTACCTGTGCCTGGTCGGTAATTAACTTTAAAGGGTAGGCCAGTAAATTCGCATCGGCTTGTTTTATACCATTGCCTTTATAGGTGGCAAATTCTTTGGTCACGCCATCGGGGAATTTTAGTATGGGGATGTTCTGCGCTACATCGGCCCAGTCGGCATTTGCCTTTATGCCCAGCACTTTTGCAGCCAGTGCGGCGCATTGCAGATCAGCTTTGGCAGCGCCATTGGTAAAGGCATCATTATCTATCCCTTCCGCCCACTCATCGGCAGCTACTACGTTGTTTATATCATAATGCCCCGGCCCGTTGCGTTCAACCCGGCTTGCCCAATAATCGGCAGTGGCCGATATCAACGGCCAGCCTTTTTCCTTCAGCCATTCTTTATCCTGTGTTACGCAGTAATAGTTCCACGCGGCTAATCCCACGCAGGCAGTAATATGATGTTCGAACGGCCCGCTCAACGCCCCTACCGGGGTTTCCTCAGTGCCGTTATCCGAACTTTCCCACGGGAACATCGCCCCTTTATAGCCATGCGCAAAGGCATTTTGCTTTGCAGCTTCCAATCGTTCGTAACGGTATTCTATAAGTGATTTGGCTATCTCCGGATGCAACACCAGCAAAGCGGGGAACATCCAAAGGTCCGAATCCCAAAAAATATGCCCGTTATATCCCAAACCCGATAAACCCATCGGCGATGGCGCAAAAGCAGTTCCCTCGCGCGAGAAGGAATATAAATGGTATAGCATACTATGCACATCCTGCTGTGCCTGCGGGTCGCCTTCAATTTTTATATCGCTTTTCCAAAGTTTGTCCCAGGCTTCGTTGTGCGCTTTCATTAATTCATCGCGGCCCTGTAATTGTGCAAATAAGGTCAGGCGTTCCGCTTCGTTAAGCGGGTCGGCGGTATGAGCCGATGTAATAGAAGAACCAACTATTGAAAATGAATAGGTTTGCCCCGCGGTCATTTCCTTACTAAACCGCATGGAGTGCATGTTGGCATCCAGCATTTCGTGCATTAAACGCGGTTGCGCTTTGGCGCTATCGCTGAAAATAAAAGCATTTGAGGCGCATAACTGTAATTTACCCGTCGGGCTTTTCGCGGTCGAGGTTAGCAGGCTGATGGTGCCATGCGGGCCATCTACTTCGTTATAATAATTTTGCACGTCCCTTAGGGCATCCGGCGCCTGCATTACGCTGGCAGCGGTCATGTTCACATCCTTTTTAGCGGTTACTGCTACATTCATCAGTACACAAAAAGGCAATTGCCTTAACGCGTAGTAAGTATATTTAACCGATGCCACATCGCCATAATCAAAAGTTGTTGTTAACGATGCATGCTGCATATCTAGTTGCTGGCGCATGTTGCTCACCAGGCTGGGATCCCAATCGTCGCCATTAAATTGCAGGTAAGCGTTCAGCAGGTTAAAACTGGCTATAAAATTGCTAACCCTACCCCGGCCATAAGTATCATACACACCTGCAAGCACCACATTCTTTATTTCTAAAGCATTTGGCGATGACACAATGCCCAGCATGCCATTGGCGACAGTAACACCGTAATAATTTGCCGGGTCAATCTTATCGGCCTTTATTATCCATGGGTCCTGCGCTTTTACACTGCCGCAAAACAAAACAAGGCCTATTACCAGTGCTAAAATTTTATTCATGCTGATGTTATAAGGTTTTAATATCTAATTGCAGGGGTATACCGTTCCAGTCAAAATCTATTTCGTTGCCGCTAATAATATATTTAGTTTGGGTTGAAAATTTAACCGATGCCACGTTTTTACCCTCAAGCTGTAATTTAAATTTCTTTTGTTTACCAACTAAATGCTGCGGATTGATGCTGATATGGTGCATCTCCCCTTTTCCGCTGGTAGTAAATGTCACCAAATCGTACCGCATTTTTTGCAGTGAATTAGGGTCTTTCCCATCATCATAAAACCATTGCGATGATACAGGTTGGCCATTTTTGCCGATGTAATATTTCAATGTAAGCACTTTGCCACTATATTGCGTAGTATTAGTATACGGCCCCGACATTGGGATAATGCTGCCTGCCTTTACAAACAACGGCAGACTGTCAACCGGCGCATTAACTTCGGCTGAGCCTGAATAGAATCTGTGGTCATTAAAACCTATCCACTCCCCTTTCGGGAACAATACTTTTTTGGTGGTTTCGCCTTTCACTATCACCGGGGCTACCAGTATGGCATCGCCCCATAAGTATTCGTCGTTCACATTAGCCAGTTTTTTATTATCGGTGTCAAAGTAATTAACCGGCATGGCCAAAGGTCGGCCTGTGGTGGTGTTTTGATAGGCCAACGTATAGTTATAAGGTAAGAGTGCATAGCGCAGCTTTATATATTTGGTTACCCTTTCGCGTGTTAAATCGTCCCAGAATATAGGCTCGGGCGAATAAACCGTGGCATCGGCATGGGTGCGCATTACGGGGCAGAAAGCGGCAAACTCCAGCCAGCGCGAGTACAATTCAGGATCTTTCCTTGCCTCGCCCGCGCCGGTAAACCCGCCAGCGTCAAAGTGCATATAACCCACGCCATCCAAACCCATAGTGGTTACAATAGGTATTTGGGCTTTTAACCCATCAAACGACCTGTCAATATCGCCCGACCACGGGAAGGTTGAATACCGCTGCATACCTGCGTATCCCGAACGGGGCAGCAACAGTATGCGGCTTTGCGGGAAGTCCTTCCTGTAACCATCAAAAGCTGTTTTCGACCATATCAGCGCATATACGTTATGTACCTGGTCATCAGTACCGGCATAAAACCGCAAACTGTCGCTGGTTGATTCAGGTTCGCCCAGATCAAACCACCAGCCTGCGGTACCTTCCTTTATGCGTGCTTTATAAAAGTTCCAGTAAAACTGTTGTCCCTTGGGGTTGAAAATATCCAACAGACCCGCCGGGCTCGCCCAAAAGTTTTTGAAGATGTGCGGCTTGGAATGGTCAAAATAATCAGGCGTGAGCAAATGCTGCGCTACGGCCGCTTTATAATTTTCAGACTTTTGGGTGATGAAAGTTTCGCTAATGGTGACTACCTTAACATGCTTGTTTAGCAAATCTGTAAGCATTTTATGCGGATCGGGGAAACTATCGCGGTACCAGTTATGGTTGCCCATCAGGGTATCGGCTTTGTACCAGTACAGGTCGAACACCACCGCATCAAGCGGGATGCCTGCCTGTTGCGTTTTGGTCACTACATCATTTATTTCCCGTTCGGATTTATACCCGTACCTTGATGATATATAACCCAGCGCCCAGCGCGGCGGCAAAGGCTGGCGGCCCGTTAAATGGGTATAGTTGGCTAATATATTATCAACACTTCCGCCGCCAATGAAAAAAAAACTAACCAAACCTGTGGTGGCTTTATAGCCCAATATCTTTTCATCGGTTTTGCAAACATCAAAACGGCTTTTTGCGGCATTGTCAACATAAATACCATATTTGCGGCTGGAGATAAAGAACGGGATAGCAATATTTAAATCGGTTTGCCCGTATTTGTAATCCCAATGGGCCTGGTTGTAATTTTGCAGGATCTGGCCCCTTTTATTTAGTTCGATAGCTTTTGAGCCGCCGCCATAAAAAGCTTCCTTACCATCTGATTTAAAATTTATGGCCGAACTGTCGCCGGTTTTTGCATAATCTTCTGCTTTTGAAAGCAATTCATTTTTATTGTTGATGAAACTAACCGAGAGGTCGCGTTTATCAATCAATACCTTTAAGTCCGGTGTCTGTATTCCGGCAAAACGGGCGTTATTAATATACTTTGTATTTACCTGTCCTGCTACCGCAATGGTTGAATAGCTTTTTATCACATCGCTTAACTTTTGTTTATAGGTTACCCTAATTATGGTTGAAGAAAAGGGCACTACCTCCATATAACCGTTGCCCGCGGTAATTATTAGGCTTTTCCCGTTATACGAGCTTGTCTTAAAATTTTTTAGCGTACCCTCGTTTTGTGCCAATGCCGAAAAAGATACAACTGTAAGGAATATGATCGCAAAGTATTTATTTGCCATTATTGTGTTATTAAAATATTGACCGCTTATATAAGCTATTACTTAAAATCCTGTCCATCGGTAACAAATCTATTACATGATATATTAACCTTTTAAACCTTTTATATTAGTGTTATACCAGTTTCAACCAAAACAATAAATCAAATAGTACAAGTAAAATCAAATAGTACAAGTAAAAAAATTGCTTTTTAATATAAAAAAGTGCATTTTCATACAAAATATCAATTGTTTTTTTGCAACCTGGTATTAATATCACGACCAGTTAAGACGTATTTTATTGTGCTAAAGTAGTATTTATTAGCTACCGGAAGCAGGCATTACCACCAAAAATTTGGTAAAAATAGATGAAGTGCCAATATTGTATCAGAATAAGCCAATTAATCGCAATATTTGGAATGCTTTATCGCTTTTATTTGTAATAGAACCTGCGGATCGTGCAACAAAATATTAATAATTGTATTGCCTAACCGCTTTTATACACCTTTATTCACATTCGATAGTTAGTTTTTACTTAAATTTTAAACTATGAAAAAAAAACCTTTACACACACAAAATTAATTCCATTTTAAAGTTTGTTGTACTAAGTGCATTGGTAACCTTATTATTTGGCGTTACAGCGTTTGCGCAAACCGCACGCGTAATTAAAGGTAAGGTAACCGATGCCGTAACCAACGAACCAGTACCCGGCGCCACTGTAAAAGTGAAGGGAACAACCACGGCAGTAGGAACAAGCCAAACCGGCGACTACTCCATTTCCGTTACCACGCCAGCCACATTGGTATTCTCATTTATTGGGTATGATAATAAAGAGGTTGTTGTTAATAACGAGGAAGTGGTAAACGTTAAAATGGCTGAATCGACCCAGGTGTTGCAGGATGTGGTGGTTACCGCCCTGGGCGTTACCAAGCAAAATCGCTCAATAGGTTACTCTGTAAGCACCGTTAAAGGTGCTTCGCTTACCGAGGTACGCCAAAATAGCTTTGTTAATAGTTTGGAAGGCCGCGTAGCAGGTGTTAACGTAAGTGGTAACGCCACCGGGCCCAATAGCGCCAGTAATGTTATTATACGTGGCCTTACCTCGCTTACGGGCAATAACCAGCCTTTATATGTATTAAATGGTATACCACTGGTTAATAACAATTATGCACAAACAGATAATGGCGGCTATGGCGGCCATGACGGCGGCGATGGTATCAGCGATATTAACCCGGACGATATCCAATCTGTTTCTATATTAAAAGGTGCGGCGGCAACCGCATTGTATGGCTATCGTGGTGCTAACGGTGTTGTGATAATAACTACCAAAAAAGGCAAAGGGCAACAAGGCCTGGGGATTGAATTAAATTCGAACTACGTAAGGGAGAATGTAATTGACAATACCGATTTTCAAACCACATACGGGCAGGGTTATAATGGGGCTAAGCCTGTTAGCCCGGGCGATGCCCTGGGTTCAATGGAATCAAGTTGGGGCGCCAAGCTCGACGGATCCATTGTACCACAATTTGATGGCGTTTCAAGGCCCTATTCTGAAGAAGCTAAAGGTAATTTAGCCCGTTTTTACAGGGCAGGCCAAAACATAACCAATACTGCATCGTTCACAAAAGATTTTGGCGATGATGGCAATACCCGCTTTTCGGTAAGCGAGTTGCAGGATGACAGCTATGTGCCTAACGCTGGTTTACAACGCTTTACATTTACTCAAAATACCGAGTTGAATTTTGGCAAGCATTTAAACTTAACATTATCGTCACAATATAACTCTGAATATACCAAGAACGCGCCCAGTGTTTCTGACGCAGTTGGTAACTTAAACTGGGGGCCGATGTTTGTACCTCCGAATATAAACATCACCACTTTAGCAGGTCCGTATGGTAATGGTACACTGGCCAATGGGTATGAGTTGAACCCATTTTCGGATATATATACCACCAACCCTTATTTCGCGGCTTACGAGTTTAGGGAAGCAGCGCACCGCAACCGTTTCATAGGTTCTATCGACCTGAAATACACCGCCGACAATGGCTTTTATGTAAAAGGTTCGGTTGCTGATGATTATACCAATGACCGTAATACCGCCATAACACCAACAGGTACCGGTTACGAGCCAAATGGCGATATGTATGAGCAAAACGTAAAACAAACCGAGCTGAATATTGATATTACCACAGGTAAAGAATTTAAAATAAATAAGGATTTTACCATAACACCATTGTTGGGTGTAAACTACAGGAAATCCATACAGGAATATCTAACCGCTTCGGGCCAAACCTTTGCCACACCGTTCCTGTATACTATCGGTAACCTGCAAACCTTCCAGGAAGGTTACAGCCTTAATCAGGAAGAATACCAATCAGTTTATGGCAGCGTTGACTTTGCCTACAAAGACTGGCTTTATTTAACAGTCACCGGCCGAAATGACTGGTATTCAACATTGGCACCGGGCAAAATCAACTACCTGTACCCTTCGGTAAGTGCTTCGCTGGTATATTCTGAACTGTTGCATATTGAAAATATGGACCTTGGAAAGTTAAGACTTAGCTACGCCGATGTAGGTGGTGAGGCCGATGGCCCTTATCAAACCCTGTTAGGCTATGGCATACAGGGCACTATAGCACCGGGTCAAAATTCGTTCCCGATTGGCCCTATGGGTGGTGGTACAGTACCAAATGATAAACTGGTACCATCAACAAGAAGGGAGTGGGAAATTGGTACAGAGGATGATTTCTTTAAAAACAGGTTAAGGATAGACCTTGCATTGTACCATAAGAACGTGATAAATGATATTTTACCGGTAACCATTGATTACACATCAGGCTATACTTCGGCCCTGCTTAACGTTGGTAATGTTCGCGATGTCGGCTTTGAATATGCAATAGGCGGCACACCTGTCAAGGGCGATAAATTTAGCTGGGACATTGATTTTAACGGAAGCTATATAAACAGTAAAATATTATCATTGGGCGGCCAGCCTTATATAAGCCTGGGTAGCGTTGAAGGCGACTGGACACCAGATGGCAACTCGGTTACTAATGTTCAGCAGATAGTGGGCCTGGCACCTGACCAGATAATTAGTTTTGATGCTAAACGCGACAAATACGGTAACGTAAAGATCAATCCTGTAATCGGTGCCCCTAATATTGGCACCAGGGTTACTAAAGACTTTGGTTCAGCATTCGACCCTTATACAGCAGGTGTAATGAATACGTTCAAATACGGGCACTTTACTCTCGGTTTCCTTATCGATGGTAAATTTGGCGGTAAATTGTTTTCGAATACCAACTACGTTGCATACGTACAAGGGCTTTCAAAAGAAACTGTATCGCGTAACCCTGCCGGCTATGGCACCAATCATATTGCAGCGTCTGACTATTATGGCGACTGGGCAAATGCCGACCCTGGCCAGTTTATTTATGATGCCAGCTTCATTAAATTCAGGTCGCTTAATCTCGGATATACTTTCCCTGCAAAAATGTTCAACAACAAAATACAGGGTATAACCTTAACTGCTGTATGCCATAACGTATTCACTATTATGAAGCATACACCTAACATTGATCCTGAATCGAACTACACAACCTCAATATATTCACAAGGCCTTGAGGGACCAGATGTGCCTTACTCAAGAACAATTGGTTTTAACCTGAATGTGAAATTTTAATTAATGTAAGTGTAAACGTTATAAAGACTATTAGAAATGAAATTTAAATCAATATATTTAGTAGCGGGCGCCCTTATAGTGATGGCCTACGCTTCGTGTAAAAAAGACCTGTTAAAAACAAATACCAACCCGGTAACGGTTAGCCCTACCAGCTACAACCCCAATTTCACGCTCACTACGGTACAACTAATGTATACCGGTAGTACAACCGATTTTGCGGGCGATAACTGGCAAACAGAATGGGGCGGTATTGGCGGTTATATACAGCATGTGGCATCAACCAATACCGCCTATTATTATGGCGATAAGTACTTGTTAAGTACCGGCAACGTTGGGCGATATTTTGAAGATGCCTATTCAAACCAGGTACAACCCGTGGTCGACCTTATACACCTTACTGCCGGCAAACCACAATACAATAATATACATCAAATGGCGCGTATTATGCGTGCCCTGGTGTTTCAGCGTATAACTGATATGTATGGCGATGTACCTTACTCACAAGCCGGCCTTGGTTATTATGAGCGCATTTATACCCCTGTTTATGATAAGCAACAGGATATTTATGCCGATATGCTAAACGAGGTTTCGCAAGCGATCGACAGCCTTAACACAGGCGGTGACGTTGCTACAGGAGACATGTATTACTATACCCCCGGAATAACTGCTGCAACACAAGTTGCTAAATGGCAAAAATTTGGCAACAGCTTATTATTACGATTGGCTATGCGATTAACCAAAGTGGCTCCTGCTACGGCACAGGCCTGGGTCGCCAAAGTGGTTGGTAAAACCATGGCAAGCAATGATGATAACGCTATTGTGCAACACACTGTTGGGCCTATACAACAAAACCGTGATACATGGTGTATACTTGGTGAAGATAGTGCCGACCTTAAGTTATGTAATACTTATATTGATTCGTTGCAAAAAAATAAGGACCCACGTTTAAATATAATTGCATGGGTATTCCCTACAAGGGATACTATAGCTGCCGACCAGGAAGGCTTGCCTCCGGGCTTTATTGTAGGTGGCCTTAACCCTGCAGTGGATATTACACAGCAACCGGGTTATCCGGCAGGTGGCTTGAGCTATTACTCAAGACTAAGCGATGTTATATTAAGTTATAGCGCGCCAAACCTTATATTAACATATGCTGAAACTGAATTTTTGCTTGCAGACGCAGGTGCGCGCTGGGGCATAAATACTGGCGCCGCAGATTCCACGCATTATTACAATGGTGTTGCCGGAGCTTTACAACAGCTATCAGCATATGGACCAGGAGGAGTGATCGGCCCTAAAGCAATAACCTATTATTCTTCAAGCAAGAGCCCGGTAGCTTATTATAAAAAGTCGGACCACCTTAGCCAGATTAACACACAATATTGGTTATGCACAATAATGGATGAATATGAAGCCTGGGCTAACTGGCGACGTACGAGTTCAAGTGCTACTGCCGGTAAAAATAAATCGAGCGGGTACCCATTGCTAACACCTACCGATTATAAAAACAATATAACCAACGGTACTATCCCAAGGCGTTTGCAATATCCTGCAAGCCAGGCGTTCTCGAACCCGGTAAATTATAAAGCTGCCGTTTCACGCATAGGAACTGATGGGCAAACCCAACGCATGTGGTGGGATCTTCCATAATTAAAGAAGCACCATAATATCAGCAATAAAAAAAGCGCATAGTTTAAAAACTACGCGCTTTTTTTATTGCTAATAAGACCTTATAACTTAAGAAACTTTGGATGGGGCTGTAAAGCTATCCATTATTTTCATTAGCGTAACAGCTTCATCAATGGTGCAGGGATTGGGGCCTTCGCCTTTAAAATAAGCTACGATCTTAGCTATCATGGGTTGCTGTATATGTTGCGGATGAGTGAACTCGATGGTTTCTTCCCCATCCTCATTTTTACAGGTTACATATTTGCCAAAGAACGGGAAGGTTATTTTTCCTTTTGTGCCGATGATCTCGCAGGTGTCGGTGGTTTCGCTTTCGGCTACATTAAAGCACCAGGAGCCGTTTACAACCACTTTGTTTTTGAACAATATCTGCCCGCATACATGGTCATCGGCAGGGGTGGCTTGCGACTGGTTTAATGAAAAACCGCTGTAATACTCAGGCTCGCCAAAATAAAACAACATCAGGTCGAGCTGGTGCGGGGCAAGATCATGAAAATATCCTCCGCCTGATAGTTCGGGTTGTACGCGCCAGTTGGTTGCCACATCGGCCACTAATTTTGGCTTGCGGGCCTGCCACATGCGTATCTGCACGGTGCGCACATCGCCAATGGCATTATCGTCCAATAACTTTTTAACGTGCAAAAACATGGGTACCGCCCGGCGATAATGCGCCACAACAAGTTTGGAATTACCCTGTTTAACGGCATTGGCTATTTCCTGTGCTTCGGCAGCATTACGGGTAACGGGTTTTTCGACATATACGTTAAAACCCTTTTGCAAGGCCGATAAGGCATAAGGCAAATGCGAGGCCGGTGGCGTTGCTATATAAATGGCGTTTATTTCGGCATCATTCATCAGGGCTTCGGCATCATCATACCATTTGCCTACGTTATGCCTTTGGGCATAATCGGCAGCTTTGGCGGCATCGCGGCGCATAACGGCAATAAGTTTGCTGCCGTTCACTTTATTAAATGCAGGTCCGCTTTTTACCTCGGTTACATCGCCGCAACCTATTATGCCCCAGTTGATAGTTTCCATACTTCGTACCTTGCAATGACAAATTGGAACCTACTTCAATATCGCCTCTATCTTCGCCAACTCCTCGCTGGAGAATACAATATTATCCAAACATTTTAACGAGTCGGACAATTGTTCGGGCTTGCTGGCGCCGATCAGCACCGATGTCACTCTCGAACTTTTTAGTATCCATGACAATGCCATTTGCGCCAATGTTTGCCCCCGTTGTTTGGCTAAAGCATCCAGTTTCTTTATTTCCTCGAGCCTTTTCGCTGTTAATTGGCTGGTTTGCAAAAAGCCGGTCGCTTTTGCTGCCCTTGAATCATCAGGGATACCGTGCAGGTATTTATTGGTTAGCATGCCTTGCGCCAGTGGTGAGAACGGGATACAGCCTACCCCTTCGGCAGCAAGCACATCCAGTAAGCCACCTTCAACCCAGCGCTCAAACATGGAGTATTTGGGCTGGTGGATAAGGCATGGCGTACCCAATTGCTTTAATATATCAATGGCTTTGGCAGCTTCATCGGCTGGGTAATTGGATATGCCTGCATACAAGGCTTTACCTTGTCGCACGATCAAATCAAGCGCGCCCATAGTTTCTTCCAGCGGTGTTTCAGGGTCGGGACGGTGGTGATAGAAAATATCTACATAATCCAGACCCATCCTTTTCAGGCTCTGGTCCAGACTTGCTACCAGGTATTTTTTCGAACCCCAGTCGCCGTAAGGGCCATCCCACATGGTGTAGCCAGCTTTGCTCGATATGATCAGCTCATCGCGGTAAGCGCTGAGATCCTGCTTCAATATACGCCCGAAATTCTCTTCTGCCGATCCCGGGGGCGGGCCATAATTGTTAGCAAGGTCGAAATGGGTAATACCGCTATCGAAGGCCAGGTGCAGTATTTTGCGAAAATTTTCGGTCACATCCACATCACCGAAATTGTGCCATAAACCGAGGGACACGGCCGGTAATTTGAGCCCGCTTTTGCCACAGCGGCGGTATTGCATGTCTTTATATCGTTTGGGCGAAGCTACGTACGTCATAATTCAACAGGTGTTAGTTTGACAGTAAAAATAGAATTATTTTTTTGTTGGAACCGGAATTTTTTAATTGCTATTATTTGCGTTAGGGATAGGAACAGATACCGGCCAAGTGGTTAAGGCCTGCGCAGTATGAGTGTATAGCCCGCCCCGCTTATACCGGCGGGGAACGCCCTAAATAATTGCCTTGTAACATTTCAAACACCCCTGTATCTAACCCGGCGATCAATACAAAAAGGATGCTTATATTAATACCGTATTTATTACGCCTGCCGTTTTGAGGATGCCGGATTTTGAAGAAATATATTCGTTGTATTCGCCCCAGATCTTCAGGGTGTGCATGGGCTATATGAACGATCACGATCAGGCGAAGGACCTTACACAGGAGACCTTTATCGCGGTTTGGCGCAACCTTTCTTCGTTCAGAAATGAATCAAAAATAAGCACCTGGATATTCCGCATAGCTACCAATAACTGTTTAAGGGCGATAGAAAAAAACAAACGCGTAACCAAAGTTGAACTACCATTTAACCTGCCCGCCGTACACGAGGAAACCCAGGAAGAAAAGTTAACCTTTTTATACAACTGCATTGCCGAGCTGGAGGAAATGGACAGGATCATCATTTCGCTGGTACTGGAAGACCTGCCACAAGCCGAAATAGCAAACATTATAGGGTTAAGCGCGGGCAATATAAGGGTGAAGATACACCGCATTAAAGAGAAACTGGCCATTAAATTTAAGGATCATGGACAATTTGAATGATTTAAAAGCGATTTGGCTAACGGCTAAAACCGACGATCTGCCCGGGTCGAAGGAAATGCTGCGGATAGTGAAGAAATTCAGGAATGACAGGCTGAGAAAAAAGCTATTGATAATATTTGTGGCACTATTTGCAATAGCGATGATGGTGGTAACGATTTTTATAGTCAGGTCGACCATGATAACTACCATTTTAGGCGAGGCATTAACAATTATGGCTGCCTTAATATTGGTGTTCACCAACACCAAATCGATGAAGCGGTTTATCGACCTTAAGGATTGCAGCAACAAGGAATTTATTGAATTTTTAGAACAGACTCGAAGGAACCAGGTGTATTACTACAAAAAAACGCAGGTTGCTGGCATGGCGCTAAGTTCGGTGGGGTTGTTATTATATATATACGAACAGGTTTACAGGAGCTTGCTTTTAAGCATTATTTTTTATTCGCTTACCATAATATGGATATTATTCCTTTGGTTGTATTTGCGACCACGGAGTTTTAAAAAGCAGGCCATAAAGCTAAACGCGACCATGGAAAAACTCAGGAAAATTTCAGATCAAATTAACGAAAATGAGAAATAACAAAATGACAAGACGCGAACAGCTGTTCATCTGTATCGGGCTGCTACTGGTTACTACCCCAACCTTAATTAACGACTGGATAAAGGTTCCCGATTTCTTTCGCGGCGCATTAATGGGTTTGGGAATAGGATTGGAAATTATTGGTTTGGTGTTGATGACAAAAAGAAAAAGGAAAAACCAGGATTTAGCAGATTTTTAAGACTTACAGGATAATTAAATTTGCAGGATAATAAATATCCTGTAAATCTGTCTAATCGGTTAAATCCTGGTTCACTACCTCCGCCACCACAAAAGTGCTGCCCCCTACAAACACCAAATCATTTTTGCCGGCATTCTTTTGTGCCGATAACAATGCGGCTTTAACGGATGGATAAACCTCACCCTGCAATCCAAAACTTTCCGCATTTTGTTTCAGGGTTTCCGCTTCCAATCCACGTGGTATATCGGGGCGGCAGAAATAGTAGGTGGCATCAATAGGCAGTATATTTAGTACTTTACTAATGTCCTTATCATTCACCATGCCTATAACAAAATGCAGGTGTTCAAATGGCGTGGCGGCTATATTTTTTAATACTTCTTTTATGCCCTCGGGGTTATGCCCGGTATCGCAAATAGTAAGTGGGTGGGTATTCAAAACTTCCCAACGCCCATGCAAGCCTGTCAACGTTTTTACCTGCCTTAAAGCTGTTTGTAAATGTCCATCGGTAATTGTAAATCCCTGCTTACGTAATTCCTGTACCGCTGCCAATACCGTTTTTATGTTTTTAAGCTGATAGCTGCCGGTTAAGTCCAGTTGAAGGTTGAAAGTTGAAGGTTGAAAGTTTTTATTTTCAATTTCAACATCTAATAATTCTGAAATTTCACCTTTCACCTTTAACCTTTCGCCTTTTACCTCAAATTCGTCCGAAGCAAAAACCAGTTCCGTTTCCTCCTTAGCTGCTTTGCGGAGGAATATATCGGCAACTTCAGCCTGATACTCACCGATAACAACCGGGATACCCTGTTTAATAATGCCTGCTTTTTCGGCGGCTATAAGTTGTAGCGTATCACCTAAAATATTCATATGATCCCAGCCTATGTTGGTGATAACGGATAGCAGTGGCATAATGATATTGGTAGAATCAAGCCTACCACCTAGACCCACTTCTATAATGGCAATATCAACTTCTTCTTTCGCAAAAATGTCAAAAGCAAGGCCGACGGTCATTTCAAAAAACGACGGCTTTATATCCTCAAAATCTTTCTGATGTTCGGCTACAAAGTCGATCACCTGCTGCTGGCTTATCATTTGGCCGTTGATGCGGATGCGTTCGCGGAAATCAACTAAATGGGGCGAAGTATACAAGCCAGTTTTATAACCTGCGACCTGTAATATTGCCGCCAGCATATGCGAGGTTGAACCCTTGCCATTAGTGCCGCCAACATGCACACTTTTAAATTTATGCTGTGGGTCGCCAAGTCTTTTGCAAAGCTCGATGGTATTGGTCAGGTCCTCTTTATAGGCCGATGCACCTACCCTCGTAAATACGGGTAATTGCTCGTAAAGGTACTTGATGGTTTGGGCGTAATCCATATCCCGCGGAGCTATTGAGTAACCAGCGAACCAAACAGCCGGGCATGCCAGCTATCTTTAAAAGGAACTTCCCAGTTATTTTGCAGTTCGGTGAGATCCTTGGCTAAATTATTAAACACAATGGTATTGGTGGTAATGGTACCGTTCTTCAGTAATTCTTCAAAAGTATCTCGCGGAACAGAAAGTATTTCGCCGCCGCTGCGATAAGCCAGGTTAAACCTGTCGAACAAGTTAATACCGAACTGCTGCTCGATCAACTTCATAAAATTCACCGACTTATCAATCGAGCAACCACTGGCGCCTGCCTGTGTTTCGTCAACTATCAGCACAATAAAGCGATTATAACGTATCTCGGCTTTGGCTTTAAGTTGGTTGTTATGGGCCGTCCAGCCGGTGGTAAAATTATCCAGTTGAACTTGTAACTGTATTACCTGGGCGTCAGTCAGTTCTTTGTCCGACTGGTATATCCAAACCCTTGAATTTTCTGAAAATTGCATGTCACAAATTTAGTATTTTATTAACTTTGAAAAGAGCAAGGTTGTCATGATAAGATCAGTTATTCAAAAAGCCAACAAAACTTATTTTTTAGCAGCCATTCTTGCCCTTGCTTTGCTGCATTTTAGCTTTAAGGCCGAAATGACCGAACAGGAAATGCTTACCTGGAGCAACAAATGCCTTGCCGAATCATACGATCCATCGGGCGAAGCCAAACTAAAAAAATGGGACATTACCTTAACCGATGATGCCTTTGTGCGCCTGCGCAAAGTGTACACCAACGGCATGCAAACCTATTATTCGTTCCAGTTACGCCGGTTTAATGACATGGCTTACATCGGCACAACGGTTAGTGGTACACTACAATTAAAAACTATTGCCGATGATATCATCGTCCAAACCTATAACGACCCAAAGGGCGATATTGACAGCATGGCCACGCAATTAGACTTACCTGTGAAGAATATTGAACCCGACCGGTTGGACAGCCTGCAAATGGCGTTGAATTATTTCAAGAAGAAATAAGGCTTTTTAATCTTATTTTTTTGTTAGTGTGGCTATCTCAGCAAAAGGCCCCAATTGATGCTGCCGTACGGTAAAATTATCGGCATAAGGCCCGAAAGGATAATCGACAGGTTTCTTTTTAATGTCGGGCCAGTCGCCGGGGAACAATTTGTTTGGGCGGGGTTGCATTTCAATATAGGCAGCAACATCCCAGGCTTCTTCATTACTAAGTTGCGGGCTTTTATACGTAGTACCGTAAGGCATATTGTTTTTAATAAAGCCTGCCAGTTTACCCAACCTGTACATACCCGCGCTCACATTATAACTGTGCGGCCCCCAAAGTGGCGGATAAATATAGGTTCTACCGTCGGCAGCCGGCTGGCCCATACCGTACTTACCATGGCATGCTGTGCATTTAGCGTTAAAAACAACAGCACCTTTAGCCGGATCGGCCGCACGGTTTAGATATGCCAGTTTTTCAGTACCCGCTCCTTTTGGTGCCGATGCCTTGTTTACATCGGCGCCTACCCATTTTATATAAGCGATCATGGCTTTTACTTCTTTGCTTGTGCTGTCTAAAGCCACGCCGTTCAAACTGCGTTGCATACAACTATTTATACGGTCGGCAAGATTTTCCACCCTGCCGGTGCGGGGACTAAACTGCGGATAGTTTATTGCAGCAACTGCAAACGAATTGCCATATAATTCTTCACCGGCCTGCATATGGCAGCTTTGGCAATCAATACCATTACTAACGTGCGCCACGGTGCCATTTGGGCCAAGATAGCTCGCCGTATGAATAATTAATTGCCTTCCATAAGCTATAAGCGGTCCATTAGTTATTAAGGGAATAGCGGCGGAGTCGGGACCTTGCCATTCGTCTGATTTGGAAATATAGACAGGCTGCTTCGGAGTGATAAGAATATCAATCGCTAAAAGAAATACTAATAACAGGCCCAAAAGCCGAGGGAACCATGGGGAGTTTAAGGATTTCATAATGACAGGTATTGATTGGTAATACAAGATAATAAAACTTTGATCTATTATCTTTAAAAGGAACAAAAAAAGGGATGCCGTTTGGCATCCCTTTTATATCAAGATTTTCTACACTTAGATTTTGTGAGCAGGTTTTGAAACCGGCGCAACCATCGAGCGTTCGTGTATCTCTTTTTGCAAACGCGGATTGTGGTTCAGATCCTGGTGAATATGCGGAGCGATAACCAATGATACGATCGACATTAATTTGATCAATATATTCATTGACGGGCCCGATGTATCTTTAAACGGATCGCCCACGGTATCACCGGTAACCGATGCCTTGTGCGGTTCTGATTTTTTATAATACATCTCGCCGTTTATCTCAACGCCTTTTTCGAATGATTTTTTAGCGTTATCCCATGCACCGCCTGCGTTGCTCTGGAATATACCCATCAACACGCCCGATACGGTTACACCTGCCAACAAGCCACCTAAAACTTCAGGGCCGAATATAAAGCCAACAATTATAGGGGTTATTAAAGCGATTAAGCCCGGGGCCACCATCTCGCGGATAGAGGCTTTGGTTGATATGGCTACGCATTTTTCATATTCGGGTTTGGCTTTGTATTCCATAATGCCCGGTATCTCGCGGAACTGGCGCCTAACTTCTTCCACCATCGCCATAGCAGCACGGCCCACAGCCGAGATAGCTAATGCCGAGAAGATGAAAGGTATCATACCGCCTACGAATAACCCGGCCAAAACATCAGCCTTGTAAATATCAATATGCTCAATACCTGCAACACCCACAAAGGCCGCAAATAAAGCCAGCGAGGTTAACGCTGCCGATGCAATAGCAAAA
>Ga0207142_1033_pt1 | contig 29169 bp, 32 predicted proteins | sample Alteio_BWMinHeat_2_FD_153561 | JGI IMG/M metagenome (GOLD analysis project Ga0207142, IMG submission 153561) | Enriched cells from forest soil in Barre Woods Harvard Forest LTER site, Petersham, Massachusetts, United States -... | ecosystem: Environmental > Terrestrial > Soil > Temperate forest >... | reverse complement strand
TAAAGGACGCGATAGAAAGCTATGGCGATGATAAATTATCGCCATTAAAAGAAATATTAGGCGAGAATTATAGCTATGGCGAAATTAAGGCAGTGATAAGCTGGATGAAAAGAGAACAGCAGCAAACAAAATAAGAGAGTTGATGTCGTACTTAAAAAAGGGTGTCATACTGAGCTTGTCGAAGTATGAGCGTAAAGGCCTGCCCACATGCCTTCGACAGGCTCAGCATGACCTACCTTTTGACCCTGCAAATTTGGATATGTATTATGACCTATTTTATTGAACTTTACAGTAAATGACTATCGAAGAAATATACCAGCTTTATTTACAGCACCCGGTTATCAGCACCGATACCCGCAAAATAGCCGCGGGCAGTATTTTCTTTGCCCTGAAAGGCGATAAATTCGATGCCAACACCTTTGCCGAACAAGCCATTGCCGAAGGCGCGGCTTATGCGGTGATTGATAACCCTGCCTATAAGCTTAACGATAAATATATTTTGGTTGATGATAGCCTGGCTGCATTGCAGAATCTGGCGCGCTACCATCGCCAGCAACTGACCATACCCGTTGTTGGGCTTACCGGCACTAACGGTAAAACCACCACTAAAGAACTGATAAACGCGGTACTATCGCAAAAGTTTAATACGCTGGCTACGCAGGGCAATTTGAACAACCATATCGGCGTGCCGCTTACCATTTTAAGCATTAATAAGTCGCATGAAATAGCGGTTATTGAAATGGGGGCCAATCATCAGAAAGAAATTGCGTTGCTTAGCAGTATAGCACAACCAACGCACGGGTTGATAACCAATATTGGTAAGGCGCATTTGGAAGGTTTTGGCGGTGTTGAAGGGATAAAAAAGGGTAAGGGTGAATTGTATGATTTTTTGAAGTCCGGGAGTCCGGAAGTCGGGAAGTCCGAAAGTTGGGAAGAAAGGGTTGCTTTTGTGAATGGAGATGACGCGGTTTTGATGGCCATGCAGGAGGCTCGTGATTTAAACAAGGTGATTTTATACGGAACTACAAATCCTGATAATGCCGTGAGTGGCAAATTGACGGAGAACTCTCCCCTATTGTCTTTAGAATGGACGAATAATGAATCAGGTGAAAGTTACACAGTTAAAACACAGCTGACAGGCGCCTATAACCTTGATAATATTCTGGCTGCCATTTGCATAGGCGTATATTTTGAATTGGAAGCCGATGAAATAAATAAAGGTGTTGAGGGATACCAGCCACAAAACAATCGTTCACAAATAAAACGAATGGACACCAATACGCTTATCTGCGATTACTACAATGCCAACCCCAGCAGTATGTTTGTCGCCATTGAAAATATAGGTAAGTTACAGGCTGAACGCAAAGTACTTGTTTTGGGCGACATGTTTGAGTTGGGTGATGAATCGCCTGCGGAGCATTTGGGGGTAATACAGAAAGCTTTGGCTACCGATGTGGATGAACGGATATTTATAGGGGAGAAGTTTAAGAGTCAAGAATCAAGAGTCAAGAATCAAGAAGGTGTTACTTTCTATACTACTGTTGAGGAGGCTATTGAGGGGTTGAAAGCTGCGCCTGTTAAACATTCAACGGTTTTGATAAAGGGATCAAGGGGAATGGCGTTGGAGCGATTGGTTAATTTATTCTAACCTTCTAGTCACTTGTCATTCTGAGTGCAACGAAGAATCTTCTACACCTGATATAGCAGTCATGCAAGTCGGAGAAGATTCTTCGCTATCGCTCAGAATGACAAAAATTAAAAATTTCACCTCACATCATCCCAATCATCAGTCTTAAACGGCGAGGCTGGCAAACGTGCTGCGTTATATAAATTACAGGTTGGGTTATTTGCCCAGCCATAGCGTACAGCCACGGGGTTGGTAACATCCGCACAGGTAACTATTACTGTATTTCCTTTAATTACCGCATTAGCCGGATGAAATTGTTTATCGGCACCTGCCACGGTAAAGCCTTTAAGCGTATCGCCTTTTGCCGTTAGCGCACCGTTGGTGAAAGTAAGCTCAATTTTATTGCCGATTATCTTTTGTGATTGATACACAGGCCCGGAGTATGGGATATTCTCACCATAAGTTTTTGCACGGGCGATGAGTGCCAGGCGACGGCCAACTTCCTGTTTATTTTGCGGATGGATACGGTTGTTATCGCCAATATCGATAGTTACAGCCATGCCGGTATTCGGTACCGACAGTGTTTTAAGCTGGGCATAACGCAATGCGGGCCAATCGGCAGCGGGTGGTTGATCCATGGCAGCGTAATTGGCTATCTGCACAAAATAGAATGGGAAATTGCCCTCACCCCATTTTTGTCGCCAGTTATTTATCATTAGCGGGAAAAGTTCCTCGTATTGTTTGGCGCGATCGGCATTGCTTTCGCCCTGGTACCATATTACACCTTTTATGGTATAGGGCAAAATAGGACTGATCATGGCGTTATAAATAAGCGTGGGCCGGTTGGGGCTATTGGATAACGCAGGTGGTTGTGGCAATGCTTTAAGGTCGTTTGCTTTTTGGTAGGCCCATTCGCCTGCTACATCTATTTTGGCTGATGTATCGCCCACAACCGATAATGTCATTGGTCCTTTATTGATCCCGCCCAGGCCACCATTATCAAACACGCGGATGGCGATGGTATTGTCGCCCGCTTTAACCAGGTTAGCCGGGATAGTATAGCTGCGTTTTAAAATAAATAATTCGGTATGCCCTATTTCAGTTCCATTGAAAAAGGAATCATCATAATCATCAATGCCGCCTATATCTAGTTTCAGATCTTTGCCTGCCCAGGCGGCAGGGATATTTACTTTTTTACGGAACCACATGGTGCCATCATAATCAGGCACGCCTGATTGCTCCCAATATGTAGGGACATTCATTTTCCCCCAGGCTGAATCGTCAAAATTTGGCATCGCCCATAACAGGCTCCCGTTTTGAAATGCAGGGTCGATCTTATTAATATTATTCAACCATACGCGCAGATCGGTTTGGTATTTGGCGTTGAGCGTTTCCTGATTCATACCGTTTTCGACGGCTTGTACAAAGGGGGCAAATGCGGGCATTGTTTTTAAGGCGTCACCGCTTGTCCAAGCTTCGGCAACGGTACCACCCCATGTGCTGTTAATAATACCGATGGGTATATGATATTGCTGGTACAAATTCTTTGCAAAAAAGTAAGCCACAGCCGAAAAATCACGCACAGTTTGTGGGCCGCACACGTTCCAACCCCACTTTACAGGCACATCGGTACGGGGCGTGAAACTTGTTTTGTTATCAATTTTAAGCATCCGTATCTGCGGGTAATTAGCTGCATCGGCAAGTTCTTGTTGCAGGTTGAACACATCGCCATACCAGCCGGTGAGGGGCATTTCCATGTTCGACTGGCCCGAGCATACCCATACTTCTCCTATCAGTATATTACTTAAGGTTGTTGTTTCGCCATCATTAAAAGTAATGCTGTATGGGCCGCCGTATGACGGGGTGGCCACTTTTACTTTCCAGTCGCCATTTGCAGTTGCTGTAACCTTGTATGTTTTATTGTTCCATGAGGTAATTATGGTAAATGCCTTACCCGGCGCTTCGGTTCCCCAAATAGTAGCGTTTGTTTTTTGCTGCAATACCATGTTATCGGTAAAACATGCTGAAGGGGTAACTTTTGCGTTTGCCTTATTATTGAATATTAATAAGAGCAATAATAAGGTATGGGCGATAGAATAACCATAAAACGTTTTAGTCATGCGGTAGTATAATTGGTTTGAATAGTAAAAATAGGCTTTATGCTTAAGTAATGGAAATACTTTTTGGGGTAAAGGATAAGCGAAATCGCTTTTAAAAGGATTGCCGTTATAGCGATGCGTTTAAAATCCATCGCTATGTAAAAAGCCGTCTACATCAACATCATATAATTATCCAGGCTTTTTTGCAGCTGATTGGCTTGCCTAAGTAATGATTTGTTGAATATGTATGAATCTGTATCAACGTGTTCGCTGATCATTCTTTCTTTGTACACTTCTTTAAACTTGAAGTATTTTAACGAAAGGTTCCAACGTTTGCTCAGGAATGAGCACACACTTGCATCGTTTGCTTTTAACATGGAATAATTAAGCATCACGTAGGCATGTTTGGGCAAATTCTGCACGTTTTTTAATATCTCCTCGTTATATGCTATCCATACTTTCAGGTAACGTTCGGCCCGTTCGTTATAAAATTCCTGTAAACGGCGTTTCCGCTGGTATTTTAACCAATACAGGCGCTTCAGGTAGGGGCGAGCCATGTACCTTTTTTCAAAATCCTGGAAATCACGTTGCAGCAGCGAACTTACCACAGCTTTGTAATCACGTATAATAATCAAATAACGGGCATCGGGTATCAGTTCCTTATAAGTATCTAAAAACAGGCAGGTGCGCGGGTCCTTCCAGCCCCATTGGTGATAGAGCTTGTTTTTAACTTTTATAATACTCCTCAGCTTTTCTTTATGATACAATGATATTTCAATATCATGCGCTTCGGTTAACCCGGTTGCAGGCAGGTGATTATCATTTAATATTTCTTCGTGCAGCTTTAAAAACTCAATATCCTCAAAATGACCGTCGGTATTACCCAGGCCTGCACCCAAAAAGGTTTCGCCTAAATTCAGGCCGCACTCATTAAGCCAATGGGTGATAAGCGATGTCCCCGACCGGTGCATTCCCGCAATAATTAAAGTTCTATTCTGCATAGTAGATATAAAAATTAAAACATTAATAAATTGTTAAGCAAGGGCCGCGCCTTAAAATAAAGCGCCATGAAACTATTTGACCTGAGTGATAATACAACAAGAGCCTAACGCAAATGTTTGGGCAAAATTACCCCGCAAGCACATTAGAAGGTTGTAACTTGTTCATTACAAAAGGATTGTAACTGGTATATTACAATATGAATAACTTAGATATTGGTTTTATGATGAAATTTTATAAGTGAAAATATTAAGTCAATATGAAGTTAATATGAACTTTATAAGCAGATCAATTACCCCTCCTACTCTTTTATAGCTTATAAACAGGTTACTACAAAACGGAAGCTGTAAACCCGGGAATATTAAAAGATATAATCATAAGTATGAAAAGACACTAATGACCATGTATCCTTAAAAATAATATTGCTGTTAAATCAACCCCGGATAAAACCTTTTCGCTGAAAAAAGCATTCTTTATTCGGCAATAATAATTTAACAAGCCGATATCATGATCCAGCACGCGTTTATCATAGCCATGATCGTATTATTCATCCATGCCTGTAGCTGGAAAGGGATGATATTTGAAGGAGTAAAGAAAATTATAAAACCAGAGGGCCATCTATACAAACCCATTTATGGTTGCCCCATATGCATGACACCCTATTACGGTACTGTCATGTACCTGCTGTTTTTCCGCTTATCGTTTGTGGATTGGCTGCTCACTATAGGCACAGCAGCGGGCATGGGGGTAATTTCGGTATTACTGATAGATATTAAGGACGGCATTTTCCAAAAGCCTGATGATAACAGGGCCTAGAGAATTGCAAACCGGCCTAAACCTCAATAAGCTTTTGTTGTTCGGGTTTTGCTTTATGGTTGCTTTGGGCAAGTTTGGCGTTCTGTGACATGTGCAGGCTGCCGTTATAAACAGCGCCGTTTTCAACTTCCAGGATTTGGGTGTGTATCTCGCCGTTTACTTTACCGCTTGCTTTTATTTCGAGCGATACTACCTGTAGATTTCCATTCACGGTTCCGTAAATAACCATTTCCTTGGTTATTATATTTCCCTTTATCGATCCTTTTTCACCTAATATCAGGCCCTCATCAACCATTACATCCCCGGTTACCTGCCCGTCGATACGTGCAAAGGCGGGGGCCTTAAGGTTGCCGTCTAATACGCTGCCTTCACTTATAAGTGTGGATATGGATTGCATATCTAATGCAACCTTTTCTTTTTTACCAAATAATGCCATTGTAATTGCTATTTATTAAGTGATAAATAACTGATAGGGTTTACCGGCTTACCATTTTTACGCACTTCGTAATGCAAATGGTTGCCTGTTGAGCGGCCTGTTGAACCTATTTCGCCAATTTTTTCGCCGGCAGTAACTTTCTGCCCAATGTGTACCGTAATGCGTGATAAATGCCCGTAAAGGGTTTCAAAACCATTAGTATGTGCAATGCGCACACAATTACCGTAGCCGCCGTTCCAACCGGCGCCAACAACCCTGCCATCGGCAGTACATTTGGCTGCATCGCCGCGTTCGCCTTTAAAGTCGATACCGGGATGAAACTCCGCATGGTCTGATTCAAAAGGATCGCTCCTGTAGCCAAAATATGAAGTTAATGAGCTGATCCTGGGGTAACCCATAGGTGTAAATGCCACTGCATGCACCAGGCGGTCTAAATACTCATCATAAGCCGAATACTTTTCGTTGTCGGTAAGTTTACTTTCAGCACCATTGCCATCGCCACCACCAACACCTTTGGTCGAGAAGCCTTTCAAGCCACGCTTTCTTAAATAATTATTTATGGTTTGAAGCTTACTTTGGATATCCTGTATGTATGATTGCGCATCGTTCACCTTCTTAACTTGTGGTGCAACTGCCGGGGTAGGCAACGATTTTTTAAGCTGGTTTACCTGGGCCAGCGCACGCGATGTTTCTTCCTGTTGCGCCATATTCTGGTTCTCGAGGTAAATTATAGCGCCCGATAATGTTAAAATAAGTGCCAGTATGCCTGCCGCGTAGTGTTTTATGCGGCTAATGTGTTTTGTTTTTACCTGTAATGTTTTTGTGCTTCCCTTGCCCTTGTCTACAATAATTACTGTGCTGGTTTTGGATGGCTTTAAATTCATTTAGTTAAAAATTAGGGAATGCAATATAAATAATAGATTATTAAAACAGTATTAATTCTAAAAAATTACTTAAAGCGCAAACTTTTTTTCATCACAATTAAAATCGCCCAGTTGCCGTGCTTAACCAATAGTTAGTAATTGGCCCTTAATACGCTTTCCGTCAGCAAATTGTTATTATTTGTTATTTTAATGCTATGTAATTTTCATTTGCTATTTTTGTAAACAAATTTTTAAAAAGATATTATGTATCCAGAATATTTAGTAGCCCCCATGCGGGCCGAATTAACCAATGTTGGTTTTGAAGAGTTAAAGGATGCCGATGCTGTAAAAAAAGCGATTGAAAGCGAAGGTACAGTGTTTGTAATGGTAAATTCTGTTTGCGGTTGCGCTGCTGCTAATGCACGCCCTGCTGCACGTGTGGCTGCACAAAACGATATTCACCCCGATAAGCTGGTTACCGTTTTTGCAGGTATGGAAACCGATGCGGTAAATGCTGCCCGTAACTATATGCTGCCTTACCCGCCATCATCGCCATCAATGGCTTTGTTTAAAGACGGTAAACTGGTACACATTATTGAGCGCCACCAAATAGAAGGCCGCCCGGCACAAATGATAGCCGATAACCTGATCGGTGCGTTTGAAGAATATTGTGCTGTTAAGAGTTAATTAGAGATTAGAGACCAGAGATTAGTCTGAAAAATACAAAGTCCGGTATGTTTAGCATACCGGACTTTTTTGTTTTTGTAGAGACGCAATACTTTGCGTCTCATGGTGTTTTCCGTTATTTCTCTCTTAAGGCCGCTCTTATTTTTTCGGCGGTTATATTCATCTCATCCTTGCTGAAGCTTAGTTTTGGGCGGGAAAAATTCAGGTCGTCAACGCTGTTCATGGGGATTAGGTGGATATGCACATGCGGCACTTCCAGCCCAATAACGGCCACGCCTATGCGCTTGCAGGGTATGGCTTCCTTTAATCCCTCGGCAACAATTTTAGCGAATAGCTGCAAGCCGGTGTAAGTTTCATCATCCAGGTCGAAAATATAATCCACCTCTTTTTTGGGTATCACCAGCACATGCCCTTCGGCCAGCGGACTAACATCCAGAAAAGCCAAAAACTCAACACTCTCCGCTACTTTGTACGATGGTATCTCGCCGGAAACGATCTTTGAAAAAATGGTCATCTTTTTAGTTGATTGGGTGAATGATAACAAGCTGCTTTTAACTAATCTCTAATCTCCAGCCTCTAACGACTAATCTCTAATATTTCAAACTCCATTTTGCCTGCCGGTACCATTATTTCGGTTTTATCGCCTACTTTTTTGCCTAACAAACCTTTGGCAATTGGCGATGCCACCGAAATTTTGCCCGATTTCAGATCCGCTTCGCTTTCCGATACCAACTGGTAGCTCATGGTAGCGCCGTTACGTACGTTCTTTATTTTCACTATGGACAAGGCAAGTACTTTCGATGTATCGATTTTCGATTCATCGAGCAAACGGGCATTTGCAACCGCTTCCTGCATTTGCGAAATTTTGGCTTCGTGCAAACCCTGCGCCTCTTTAGCAGCATCGTATTCCGCGTTCTCCGAAAGGTCGCCCTTATCGCGTGCTTCGGCTATCGCCTTTGATATATTGGCACGGCCGGTTGTTTTTAAATATTGTAATTCCTCTTTTAATTTTTCTAAACCTTCTTTGGTATAGTATGATACCTCTGCCATAACGCACTGAATTAAATTAAACTTTATATTGGTTACCAAAAAAAACCGCCCTCCTGTTTCTGAGAAGGACGCAACTACTTTAAAAGCAAAACAAGACTATATCGGCATCGGCCTACATAGTCTTGCTTTGTGTAAAACGAAGATAAGTGATTTAAATTTTAATATGCAAATTTTTGTTGCCGCGGGCAGCAAAAAATTTGCATATTAAAATTGGTGATTAGTGATCAGAGGTTAGAGATTAGTTGTTCGCCGGGTTAACTAATCGCTAATCTCTGGTCTCTAATCTCTAAGAAGCGACAGCTTCTGCGCCATCACTTCGCTTATTTTCCGATACGATTCAAACGTCCAGCCTGCCACATGCGGGGTGAGCAGTAATTTGCCTGATGTTTTCAGATCCTGGAACCATTCCTGTTCGGCCAATGCCGGGAATTTCTCAACTTCCAGCACATCAAGGCCAGCGCCTAATATTTTGCCTTGTTTTATAGCATCAAGCACGGCACGTACCTTAGTTGTTTTACCTCGCGAAGTATTTATAAAAAATATAGGTTTTTTAAAGTGGAACAGGTATTCTTCGCTTACAAGTCCATTCGTTTCAGCAGTTAGGGGTACGTGCAAGCTAAGCACATCGCTGTGTTTTACAATTTCTTCCATGCTTACTTCGCGGGCATATTGATCGCTAAAGCCGGTTTTGTATTTATCATAAGCTATCACATTCACCTCGAAGCCCGACAACTTTTTGGCAAAACTTTTGCCCATAAAACCGTAGCCAATTATGCCTACCGTGCGGCCCTTTAACTCATAGCCACGGTTGCCTTCCCTGTCCCAAATGCCATCGCGTATTTGCAGGTTGGAAGCGCGGAAATTATTCATCAGCGCCAGCAGCAGGCCAACGGCATGTTCGCCAACGGCGTCCATATTACCTTCCGAAGCGTTTATAAGCGTAATCCCTTTTTCGGCAGCATAAGCCTCGTCAATATTATCCAGCCCGGCTCCGGCGCGGCATATAAAGCGCAGGTTGGTGGCGATATCAATAACCTTGTGGTCGACTTCAAATTTTGAGCGGATAACCAGCCCGGCGTAATCGCCGATAATGTCAAGCGCTTCAGCAAGTTTTATGGTCGGGCGATAGTCGCAGGTATAACCCAGCGCTTCGGCTTTTTCAATAAATATGGGGTGGATGTCGTCGACAATGAGTATGTTTTTTTTCATATCTGTTACAAACATATTCATACGCAATCAAACTTATATTAGTTTACTGCAATAATTGATGTTGGCTTGCATAGTTCGCATCTAATTACATTAAATTTATAGTATAATTTTGTTCGATGTTGAAGTGGATAAACCTTGTTGCTTTTTTTATTTTAATAATGTTTAGGAATGTTGCGATTGCTCAGGATCAATTGAAAATTGCAGAAGATGAAGATAGCAAAAGAGATACAAAAGTATATAACATTACATCGCTTGATGGGAAAAGAGAACAAATCCATATCATGCCTGATTATCCAAACCACATTTTAAGAATTAGTTGTTTAAAGGATACTATAAGTATATATGATTATTGGGATGTGCCACCTGAAATAAGTGTACTAAATAAGAATTTTATAGAAGTTAAATATGAAGTAAGGGGTGGTTCGGATGTAGGACTTGGGAATGTTTTTCTTTTATGTACGGACAGGAAAAAGATATATGAAGCTATACATGTTTTAAGGTATATGACCGGTGAAGGTGGAGGTACAGATGAAGGCTATCACATAAAATTACGCCTTATCGGGAATAAAAAAAGTAATTATAAACTATACGTTCATATACATGATTATTCCCATTCCAAATATGATCCCCAGTCTAATTATAACTATAATAATTTAAGCATTTTGAATTTTGATAAGGTGCGTGACGTTTTTTATAGTACGAAAGAGTATCTATATGATACGTTTACCATTTATGATCCTAAAAAATTGGATGATACAAACAATTGGGGGTTTAAACAAAAAATTCGTGGAAATTTCCCTGTGATCATTTTAGGCAAAGACAGTTATTATTCTATAAATAACAGTTGGTATGAAATGTCTGATAAAATGTCTCTCAGCAAATATTCAACACATAACTGATACAATACCCTAAACCAATCCCCGTTTTATTTGTAGTAAAATATAAATACTACAACTATGGAACCATTAAGAAGATTACGCGACAACGCCAAAATATATATAGAGGAACTTTCACACAACGGCTTTCAGCAGATATTTGACCATATAGACCAGCTAAAAATTAAAAACGGGGTCGACAGGCTTGGCCTCGATAAATTTATTGAGCAATGCGCCTACCTGGCAGCTGGTTCGGGTATCATATCGGGCAGCGGCGGCATGATCACTATGGTAATAGGTATCCCCGTGGATTTTATTAACCTCGTGACCCAGCAGTTCCGCATTACCATGGCTATTATGTATTATTATAAAGGCACCTACGAAATTGACTTTAATGAATTTATGCGGTTGGTAGCGGCATCATTAAGGGTTGAAGCCGGAGTTGCTATAACTAAAACCATGATGGAGGGCATTGCTGAAAAAATGTTAAGGATATTTGGCACCCGTACCGCCGAGCGCCTAATACCTGTAATAGGCGCGGCAATAGGTGGCACCACCAATTACCTGTTCATAAAGCGCATGGCTGTAATGGTAAAACAAATGCAGCCTGAGCCGGTGATCATTACGGTGAATTAATATTAAGACTTTTTCAGCGTTGCCATTGTCATCCGTGCGAGGTGGCCTATCCATGAAAATAAAAGTGTCAGCACAAGCCACAGTATAGGATAATATATCCAAACGAAATAGATCTCGCCGGCATCTGAAAACCCTATCTGGAAAGGGATGGTGTGAAACAGGAAACAAAATCTGCCAAAATCAGTAACGCTATATTCGCTTTGACTTACAATGGCGGTTATAATTATGAAGCATAATGCCAGCAAGGCGGGTGCGACCAACTTTTTTAACCGCGGGTACATTTAACAGGCCATTTTGTTAACCCGTGTGGCATGGCGGCCTCCTTCAAAGCCGGTGCTTAAAAATGTTTTTACAATGCTTTTTGCTTCGTCTAATGATATAAAACGTGCGGGGATACAAACTACATTGGCATTGTTATGACTGCGCGCAAGAGCTGCTAACTCAGTGTTCCAGCAAATGGCGGCTCGTATGCCCTGGTGCTTATTGGCGGTAATAGCTACACCATTGGCGCTGCCGCAAACCAGTATGCCAAAATCAAATTCACCGCTTTCAACTGCGGCGGCAACAGGGTGGGCGAAATCAGGGTAATCAACAGAATCGGGTGAATAGGTGCCAAAATCCTTTACTTCGGCATCGGGCGCAACTTTGGCTAACGCTTCCTTATACTCAAACCCGGCGTGATCGGCCCCGATGGCAATTTTTAATCCCTGTTTCATAATTTAATTTGGTGGGACTAAGATATAAATTTGAAAGAAACTAACGAATAGGACAATCATTCCATCTTCTACTTAGCGGGTGAAATTGCTTCGTACCTCGCAATGACGCATGGCTATTATGATGTCATCAGGTCCTCATGCCTTTTGGCGCGGCGCTTTTCAACACGGCTGGCAACCATAATACCTACTTCGTACAAAACAAACAGCGGTATGGTTGATATGATGGTGGTAAAAAAGTCGGGCGAGGGCGATATAACGGCACCGAGTATCAACAATATAATTACCGAATAACGGCGTGTACGGCGCATGAATGTGCCCGATAATATGCCAATGCTGGCGAGTATGTAAATAAGTATAGGCAACTCAAATACCAGCCCTATAACCAGCGTAATAGTAGCCACCATTGAAAGGTATGAGCTGATGTTAAACTGGTTGTGGATACTATCGCTGATGGTGTAGCCTGCCAAAAACGCTATAGACTCGGGTGCTATAATGTAATAGCCAAATAGTATACCGATCAAAAACAGTATGGACGAATAGAAAACAAAGCCACTGGCCGCTTTTTTTTCCTTTTCGAGCAGGGCGGGTTTTATAAAGCGCCATATTTCCCACAAAATATAGGGCACACTAATGGTAATGCCTATAAGTATACATGAATTAAGCTTGAGCATAAACTGGCCTGCCATTTCGGTATTGATGATCATACCGTTGATATGCGTTATACAGCCTGTGCCCATTTTACACAGCATTCGATAGGTGAAGAAGTCGCCATGGAAGGGGCCCATGATAACATCATTGAAGATAAAATCATATTGCCACCAAACCACGCCTGTAAAAACCAGGATAGCAATAGCAGCACGTATCAAATGCCACCTTAAAGCCTCAAGGTGGTCAAAGAACGACATTTCCGATTCAAGGTTTTTGCCCTTATCCTGTATTGCTTTTACTATTTTGTTATCGCTCATCTGTGGTCTTAGCTGCCTTCCTGTTAACGCTCAAATGCTATGTACGTTTTAAAGTAAGCGGGCAGATTTAATTATTCAGAATATTCAAACGTTTCCATAAACTTGGTGGTAAAATTACCGGCGCGGAAGTTAGGGTCCTGCAGTAATTTTAAATGGAAAGGAATGGTTGTTTTCACACCCTCTATCATAAACTCGCTCAGGGCGCGCTCCATGGTGCTCAGGGCCTCTTCGCGGGTTTGGGCAACACATATCACCTTCGCTATCATCGAGTCGTAATTTGGCGGTATAACGTAGCCTGCGTACACGTGGGTATCAATACGAACCCCGTGACCACCCGGCGAATGAAAGTTAGTTATCTTACCCGGTGAAGGGCGGAAATTATTAAAAGGATCTTCAGCATTTATGCGGCACTCAATGGCGTGCATCGTCGGCTCATAATTTTTGCCCGATATAGGGATGCCGGCGGCAACCTTTATCTGTTCTTTTATCAGGTCGAAATTGATCACTTCTTCCGTTACGGGATGCTCCACCTGTATACGGGTGTTCATCTCCATAAAATAAAAATTGCGGTCCTTATCCACCAAAAACTCAACGGTACCAGCACCTTCATATTTTACGGCTTTGGCTCCCTTGATAGCGGCCTCGCCCATACGTTTACGCAGTTTTTCGGTCATGAATGGCGAAGGTGATTCTTCTACCAGTTTCTGGTGACGACGCTGGATAGAGCAGTCGCGTTCGGATAAATGGCAAACTTTACCGTATTGATCGCCTACTACCTGTATTTCGATATGGCGGGGATCCTGCACGTATTTTTCAAGGTACATGCCATCGTTACCAAAAGCAGCACCTGATTCGGCACGGGCGGAGTCCCAGGCGGCTTCAAATTCTTCGTCCTTCCAAACTATGCGCATACCACGGCCACCACCACCGGCGGTTGCTTTAAGTATTACAGGATAGCCAATTTTTTTTGCTATCGCGATGCCTTCTTTTACACCGGCTAACAACCCGTCCGATCCGGGCACAATAGGTACACCCGCTTTTTTCATGGTTTCTTTAGCCGAAGCCTTATCGCCCATTGAATTGATCTGCGCGGCGGTAGCGCCTATGAACTTGATGCCATATTCGGCGCAAATGGCCGAGAATTTGGCATTTTCAGATAAAAACCCATAGCCGGGATGTATAGCATCGGCATTGGTAAGCTCGGCGGCGGCTATAATATTCGGGATATTTAAGTATGAATCGCGGCTTGGCGGCGGGCCTATACAAACGGCCTCATCGGCAAAACGTACGTGCAGGCTGTCGCGGTCGGCGGTAGAATATACAGCTACGGTTTTTATGCCCATTTCCTTGCAGGTGCGAATAATTCGCAAGGCAATTTCACCACGGTTAGCTATTAATATTTTTTTAAACATAATCTTTAGATGTGAAAATATGCAGATGTGCAGATATGCAGATGATTTTTGAATGTGTCAGGCATCTGCACATCCTCGCATCTACACATTTGCACATCCCTACTTAGGTTCAACCAAAAACAATGGCTGGTCGTATTCAACAGGCGAAGCATTATCAACCAAAACCTTCACTATGCGGCCCGAAACTTCTGATTCTATTTCGTTGAACAGCTTCATGGCTTCAATTATGCAAAGTACAGAGCCTACGCCTATCTCGTCGCCCACGTTTACCAGCAATGGTTTATCGGGGCTTGATGAACGGTAGAAAGTACCTATCATCGGTGATCTTACGGTTATGTATTTCGAGGTGTCCTCAGCTACAGGGGCAGCGGCTTCGGCAACCGGTGCGGCTATTTGTGCCACAGGCTGTGGTGCAGGGGCTCCGGTTTCGGCAGACACATTGGCGTGAACTATGGTTGCGGCCTGGTTGGTTTTTATAGTTATTTTAAACTCTTTTTGTTCAATCGAAACTTCATTTACACCCGATTTGGCGACGAAGCGAATAAGGTCCTGAATTTGTTTAATATCCATGCTTGGGGATTGAATTGGTTTGGGATAAAGTTAATGCTTTAATATGCAGATATGCAAATATGCGGATGTGCAAATATGCAGATGTGCGGATGTTTAATAGTTTATTAATTAATAGTTACTCAATAACAAGGTAAATTTAATAATGTTCAAATTTTTTAAAGGCGATGTGCATTTGCACATCTGCACATCAAAAAATCTGCACATCAGGAACCATACGCCCATTTTAAATACACAGATCCCCATGTAAAGCCCCCGCCAAATGCGGCTAAAATAAGATTGTCGCCCTTTTTCAGTTTGTCTTCCCATTCCCATAAACAAAGCGGGATGGTACCGTTGGTGGTGTTACCGTAGCGCTCAATGTTTATCATCACTTTATCGGATGTAACGCCGGTACGGTTAGCTGTAGCATCAATTATGCGTTTGTTGGCCTGGTGTGGTACCAGCCATGCTATATCTTCTGATTTCAGGTCGTTGCGTTCCATTACTTCGGCGGCTACATCAGCCATGTTGGTAACGGCAAATTTAAATACTGCCTGGCCCTCCTGGTAAGCATAATGCTCGCGGGCATCAACTGTTTCGTGGCTGGCAGGTTTTATAGAACCACCTGCTTTCTGGTGCAGGTAAGGTACACCGGCGCCATCGCTTTTCAGTATAGAATCTACTACCCCGTAGCCTTCGGTGTTAGGTTCGAGCAGGACACAGCCGCAGCCGTCGCCAAAAATAATACAGGTGGCGCGGTCCTGGTAATCTACCATCGACGACATTTTGTCGGCACCGATAACCAATACTTTTTTGTGTTTGCCTGTTTCAATAAACTGGGCGCCTGTTGCAAGGCCGAATAAAAAGCCTGAGCATGCAGCCTGAAGATCAAAACCCCAGGCGTTTGAAGCGCCAACTTTATGAGCCAATATATTTGCAGTAGCGGGGAAAGGCATATCGGGCGATGTGGTGCAGAATATGATGAGATCGATCTCATCGGCACCGATACCGCGTTTTTTCAGCAGGCCCTCAACTGCGGGTACTGCCAGGTCGGAGGTGCCGAGACCCTCGCCTTTTTGTATGCGCCGTTCTTTTATACCTGTACGGCTGGTTATCCATTCATCGTTGGTATCAACCATGGTTTCCAGTTCCTTGTTGGTAAGGATATAGTCTGGTACATAACCATGTACAGCGGTAATAGCGGCATGAATTTTACTCATTTTTATATATTTTACTGAAAGGCTTGGGTTATTTTTTCAATAACACCGCTTTCATAAACTGTTTTTGATAAAAGCACCATGTTTTTGATAGCCTCGGGGTTTGAGATACCGTGCCCTACCACAACCGGAGCGTTTACACCCAAAATAGGGCTGCCGCCGTACTGTTCGTAGTTGAACCTATCAAAAAACTCGTCTTTTATTGCTTTGTTGTGCGCAATTTCATAGAACGATTCGGAAAGTTTGATAATGATGTTACCGGTGAAACCATCGGATACCATAACATCGGCCACATCATCAAATATGTGGCGGCTTTCAACATTTCCAACAAAATTTATGCTTTCGCTGCTTTTTAACAGCGGGAAGGTAGCCTGCGTAAGTATGTTTCCTTTTTCCTCTTCTTCGCCAATATTTACCAGCGCTACACGGGGGTTTTGAACATTATAAACATACTTGGCCAGCAAGGTGCCCAGTGTGGCAAACTGCACCAGCATATCGGGTTTACAATCGGCATTGGCGCCTACGTCGAGCAAAAGGCTTAAGCTGCCTTTAACCTGTGGCACTATTGAGGTAACCGCAGGCCGTAAAACGCCGGGTATGGCCTTAACGCTAAACATGGAACCCACCAGCATAGCACCGGTATTGCCTGCCGAAGAAAACGCCTGGATGGCGCCCGCTTTTAGCAAACCAAAACCTACACTTATACTTGAATCGGGCTTTTGGACGATAGCTTTTGTAGGATGCTCGCCCATGCCGATAACTTCGGTTGTGTGCACAAACTCGAAGTCGTCGGGGTTGGAGTTATTTTCCTGAAGAATTTTTACAGCTATATCTTTATTACCTATAAGCACAAGCTTTGAGCCCGATAAGGCTTTATGGGCCAAAATCGCGCCTAAAACGGCTGCTTCGGGAGCAAAATCACCCCCCATAATATCTAAGCCGATCTTCATGTGATGAAAATTACTTAGGCTACAGCTGCTTTCTCTATCAGTAATTTACCGTTGTAGTAAACGTCACCATCAACAGTGTAAGCCCTGTGCGGCAAGTGTATAGCACCTGTAGCCTGGCAAGTTGTTAATGTTGGCGCTTCAGCCTTGTAATGGGTTCTGCGTTTATCTCTCCTTGATTTGGATATTTTCCGTTTTGGATGTGGCATAACTTATTTATTAATCATTTAATTTTTTTGAGGGCGTCCCACCTTGGGTCGGCTTTCTCATCTTGTTCATTATTCACTGTAAGCTTGTTAAGGCTTTCCAGCATTTCTTTATCACAATAAGGGGTGTTACCCTCATCGCTGCAAACCGATATAAATGGCGCTGCAACGTTTATGTATTCATATATCAGCCCGGCTACGTTGATCTCGTGATCACTTTTGCCAAGGGTGATGATCTCTTCATCCTCGTCTATTTGCTCGTCGCTAAACTTAGCTATCTGCTGTTCGCGTATATCCACCGGTTGCGGATAAGGCGCCAGGCAGCGGTCGCAGGTTAGGTCAAGGTGCCCGGTGATGTGAAAATTCAGGATGAGCATAGTCTCCTGTTTTTCCATCTCCACTGTGCATTTAAGGTTAGCTTTTTTTACCAGCGAATACTCAAATTCGTCGAAAAAGCTGTCTGTAACCTCAAATTCAAACAGGTGCTTCCCTAACTTTAAACCTGTGTAAGGAATCGAATATGTTCTAAGCGATTTCAACGAGCAACAAATTAGCCCGCAAATGTAAGGGAAAATTTGGATATGTGGAAGGGGTTTTTTCAAATAGAAAAATTAGAATAAAGTTGTAATAACTGGCTACTCCATAAGGGAGTGAGTTATTGATGGCACAATTAATGTTATAATGAAACTTTTACGACATATTAAAGTTATGCTTTTTCATATCGACACCTACTTATTATATTTTAAATGGATAATACCATTACCTTTTTAAGCGACCAGCAATTACTGAAAGTGTTGTCAACATCGTCAGACGCTACTGCAATACATGTTTCGGAAAAGGCTGTGATACAATACGCCAATGATGCGATGCTGGCCTTTTGGGGCAAAGGCGATGGCGTTATTGGCAAATCGCTGGAAGAAGCATTGCCTGAGCTTAAAGGGCAGCCATTTATTGACCTGTTTAAAAGAGTATGGAACGAAGGAATTACTGTGAGCGGGATCGATACGCCTGCTGACCTGATAATTAATGATAAACTGCAAACATTTTATTTTGATTATGAATACCGCGCCATTAAAAATGAACAGGGTGAAACCACTTGCATTTTGCATACTGCCAAAGACGTTACCGAACGCAAGTTAAGCAGGGAAAGAGAACAAAATTTAACAGAAGAGTTAACGGCAGCTAACGAAGAACTATCAGCAGCTAATGAAGAGATAACCGCCGCCAACGAGGAAATGGCCGCCATAAATGAGGAGCTTCTGGCATCAAATGAAGAAATAATTGCATCAAGACACCATTTGGCCGAGCTTTATAAAACTCTTTCAGAAAGTGATGCGTTTTTCCGTAGCATGGTAAAGCAGGCCCCTATTGGTATATGTATTATACGAACTGAAAATCTTTTTATACAGGAGGTAAATGACGCTTATTTGGAACTGGTTGGTAAACCACGCGAACAATTCCACAATCGGACCATCTGGGAATCAGTACCCGAAGCCGCTGCAGTTTACGAGCCAATAATGAATAATGTTATTACCAGTGGCGTTCCATTTATTGCGAAAGAACATGAACTCATTCTTATAAGAAACGGCATTGCCGAAAATGTTTTTATAGACTTTGTTTACGAACCTATGAAAACTGATGGCAATGTACAGGCGATAATGGTATTAGCTATTGAAGTTACTGATAAAGTGATTGCCAGGCGCGGTATTGAAGATGTGGAGGAAAGGATAAGACTTGCTGTTGAAGCAGCAGAAATGGGCACATTCGACCTCGACATGATAAACGGGCATATGCTTACCTCGGAACGTTTTGATCATATATTCGGGTTTAACCAGCATATGGAGTGGAAAATGTACCAGGAAGCGATACACACTGATGACAGGCCAATAAGGGATGCAGCACATAAAAATGCTTTGGCTAATGGCAAGCTTTTTTATGAAGTGCGGGTGATACATCCCGATGAATCTGTACACTGGATACGCGTACAAGGCAATGTTTATTATGCAAACAATGGCGAAGCCATACGCATATTAGGTACTTTACTCGATATTACACAGGTTAAACGCCTGGAACAGCAGAAAGACGATTTTATAAGTATTGCCAGCCATGAACTAAAGACACCTATAACCAGCCTTAAGGCCTCGCTGCAATTACTTGACAGGCTGAAAAAAAATGAAACAGACCCCGTTTCAGCAAAGCTTATTCAGCAGGCATTAAAAAGCATGGATAAAATAAGCACTTTGATCGGTGACCTGCTAAATGTGAGCCGGACACAGCAAGACCAACTTTTGCTTAATAAATCGGTATTTACCATAAGCGAAATGCTTGAAGGCTGTTGCGGGCACATACGTACAGCAGGCAAATATAAACTCACGGTACAAGGCGACAAGGAATTAAAAGTTTATGCTGATGAACACGCCATTGACCAGGTGATGGTTAATTTTGTAAACAATGCCGTAAAATATGCTCCAGATTCGCTGGAAATTTCTATGAAGATCGAAAATCTTGGCGACAAAGCCAGGATATCTGTAAAAGATATGGGCCCCGGTATTGCAGCTGAAAAGATACCGCATTTATTTGAACGTTATTACCAGGCACAGCCGGGCGGCTTTAATAGTTCTGGCTTAGGCCTTGGGTTATTTATCAGTTCAGAAATAGTGCGTAAACATGGCGGCGAAATAGGCGTGGATAGTGAATTAGGCAAAGGCAGCACTTTTTGGATAACTCTGCCTTTGGCCGGTAATGGAGATTAATTTATTTTTTAACCAAAAAAGCCCGGACTTTCCGGGCTCTTAAAAATTCAATCTCAGGATTATTTCATACTATCGTGTATCTTATTGATTGCATCAAGGTGCTTTTGCACGGTTGGCGCTACCTTGGCGGCAAATGCCTTGAGGCTTGAATCAGAGCCATTCTTAGCTTCGTTGTTCATCAGGTCGAGTGTTTTTTTGTGACCGTCGATCATGGCATCAACATAGGCCTTGTCAAACTTTGTCCCACTTAATTTGCTTAGCTCATCGGCTTTTTTCAGGTGGGCGCTATCGGGTTCGGTAGGCAACGTGATATTTTTAGCGCTTGCAATGCTTGCCAATTCGGCATTAGCCTGCCCGTGATCAGTTATCATCATATTGGCAAAATCCTTGATGGCGGCATTTGATGTTTTGCTAACAGCCAATTTGCCCAGGGCGACCTCGGCCATGCCGCCAACTGCTGCTGTGGTGGCAAATTTGGCGTCATCGCTGTTTACCGCTATACCGCCGGTTGCCGAAGCATTGGTAGTAGTGTCTTTGGTTTTGTTGAGGCTGTCGGCGCTGTCCTTGGCGTCTTTAGCCCCGTGGTTGCACGATTGAAATGTAAATGCAGCCGTGGCAACAATGAATAGATAAGTTATTTTTTTCATGGTAGTTTATTATTTGGTTTAATAATTAAACAGCAGCCAGGGTAATAAGTTTTAAACGCGTAACGTTTTGTTTACAGCTTAAACATTTAGTATTTTAATTGTTTACCATTGAGAAACCGATATAAACCCATGCGTTTTAAGTTTGCCTGTATTTACTTTTTATTAACCCTTTTTACTGTATTTTATACAAATGGCCAGGCCACTGACGGTCGCGACAGGATATGCGGGAAATGGGAATCGGTTGAAAAGAACATTATTATACAGGTTTACATGGCGGGCGATGACTTTAAGGCGAAAATAATTTGGTATAACGATACGGAAGGGAAGCCCATGGATTACTGGACCGACAGACGCAATCCCAACCCGGCCCTACGCAGTCGTAAAATTTTAGGCATGGAGGTGTTAAGTGGCCTGCAATATGACCCCGATAATAAAAGCTGGGAAAACGGCATGGTGTACGACTCGAAGCACGGCCACGAATGGAACGCATCGGCAAATATTGATAAGAACGGGCAACTGCGGGTACGCGGTTACTGGCACTTTAAATTTATAGGACGGACGATGACGTTTTATAAGTTGTGATACTTATGGAGACGCAAGTATTGCGTCTTTACAAAATAACCGCCATTGTATTGATAAAATATTTAATTTAGGTACATAAAACACCGCGTATGAGAAAATACATTATTTTGCTGATTATACTTTTCGGATTTGGATTTACTACGCCAAGCCACGCCCAAACATTTTATGTAGCGCCCGACACATACAAGTATGATGATAGTATAAGCTTTACCGTTACCCAGGTAAAGCAGCTAAAGAAGTTACAGACAGGGAATTTTTATTTTACTCCAGACAAAGGATTTAAGGCCATAGAATTATATGTTGCTATAACCAATAATTCAAAAAACATTAAAAATATCGATTTTGAGAAATTCTATTTAGTGGACTCCGTAAACAAAATGCGTTATGTAGCAAAATACTCAATGGGCGAGGGATTAGTTGGCACAATAGGCAGAATGCAGCCCACCATTAATAAAGGCGAAACGAAGGAGCGAAAGTTAGTTTTCGCTTTTCCGCAGGATATAAAGCCCGAATTATTTATGACAAACGGCATGGTTTATCATCTGCATTATACCGATAAACCACTGGCACCTGCCAATACTGATTCATCGGATGGAAATTAAGTTAACCTGTAAATCACGGTTAGAAACGCAAAGTATTGCGTCTCTACAGGAAAAAATGGTTAATCTCTATCTCTGCTCAATTTGCTGAATGCAAGCGGGTTTTCGTTTAGCACGGCGGTTTCGCGGCGGTGTTTTACAATGTGGATGGCGCTGAATAATGCCTCGCGGAAAGATACTTCCGAGGCTTCGTTTTTGCCGGCAATATCGAAAGCGGTACCGTGATCAGGCGAAGTGCGCACAAAACTTAACCCCGCTGTAAAATTAACGCCCGTTTCAAATGCTATTTGTTTAAAGGGGATGAGTCCCTGGTCGTGATACATGGCCAATACGCCATCAAACTGCATATAGGTGCCGTTGGCAAAAAAACCGTCGGCGGCATATGGGCCCATGGCCAATATATCGGCAGCGCGGGCTTCTTCAATGGCTGGGATGATGGTGGTAGTTTCTTCGCTACCTATCAATCCATTGTCGCCGGCATGGGGATTAAGCCCAAGTACAGCAATTTTTGGTTTGCGTAGCCAGAAATCGTTACGCAGGCTGGCATCCATCAGCTTCAATTTTGATAATATTTTTTCGGTAGTGATGCTTTCAGCTACTTTGGATACCGGGATATGGCCGGTAACAACCCCTACGCGCAGGGTATCGCTCACTAAAAACATCAGCACATCGCCGCCACCGCCACGCTCTTGCAAATATTCGGTATGGCCGGGGAATTTAAAATCTTCGCTTTGGATAGTATCCTTATTTATCGGGGCAGTAACCAGTGCGTCTATATCACCTGCAAGCAGGTCGGTAGTAGCGCGTTCGAGTGATATGAAGGCATATTTGCCCGCTTCTTTATTGGTAACACCTGGCTCTATCTTCACATCCTCGCTCCAGCAGTTTATTATGTTGGCGCGCTTAGGTATTGCCTTCGACGGATGATCGATCACGTTAAAATTTAATTCATCAACCCCGGTGGCACGGCGGTAGAACGATGCTACCTTGGTATGACCGTAAACTATAGGGGTGCAGTAGTCGAATATTTTGCTGTCGGCCAGGGTTTTTATGATGATCTCGAGCCCGATGCCGTTAACATCGCCGATACTGATACCTATTTTAAGTTTTTCCATTATTGTATATGATTACACCGATTCCTTTCTGATTACACCGATTTTTATCGATCTCACAGATTGGCGGCGATTGATTTATAATTGTTTTGCCTTCGGTTTTGGGCTTTTTGCTTTGGGCCGAATATGCAAATAAAAAGATTTGTTAACTAATAAAGAGCAAATATGACTTAATTTGCTCAAATAATCGACTAATAATGACATTGGTAAGGGCAAAAAAACATCTCGGTCAGCATTTTCTTACTGATAAAAATATAGCGGCTAAAATTGTGGAGAGCCTGCACCCCGCCGGTAAATACGCACAGGTACTTGAAGTTGGCCCGGGCATGGGCATACTATCCGACTTTTTATTGCAGAAAACGGAGTATGAAGTTTATTTGGTTGATATTGATACGGAGTCGTACCAATTTCTGCAAAAAAAATACCCGCAACTGGGTAGCCGCCTGCTGAATACCGATTTTTTGGAGATGGATTTTGCGACGCTTTTTAACGGGCCACTGGGGATAATCGGGAACTTTCCTTATAACATATCATCGCAAATATTATTTAAGGTGCTCGATAACCGGGCGCAGGTGGTTGAAGTGGTGGGCATGTTTCAGAAGGAAGTGGCCGAACGCTGCACCGCCAAAGCCGGCAGCAAGGAATACGGTATATTGAGCGTGTTTTTGCAGGCTTATTATAAAGTGGAGTATTTATTTACGGTAAAGGCCGGAGTATTTAACCCGCCGCCAAAGGTGTTATCGGCAGTAATAAGGCTAACGCGAAATGAAACCGCGCAGCTGGGCTGCGATGAAAAGCTATTTTGGCAGGTGGTGAAAGCCGGGTTTAACCAGCGCAGGAAAACTTTGCGCAACGCGGTATCATCATTAATAAATAAAGAAAAAATGACTGATGAGCCTTTGTTAGATCTACGGGCAGAGCGGTTGAAGGTGGAAGATTTTGTGGCGTTGACGAATAAGATAATGGCGAACAGATAATCAGACCCCGAGGCGCACAAAGGCCTTACGCATATCCTTCGACAAGCTCAGGATGACCCGGTGTCTTTTTTGTGAAATATTCCTTATTTTCACATCATGCTTAAAAATATCATCCTTATCACCCGCCGCACACTGGTTAAAAACAAAACCTACACGCTTATTAATATTGGCGGGCTGATGCTGGGTATTGCCGCTTATATTTTAATAAGCGCCTATGTGAATTTTGAAAAAAGCTACGACCGTTTTAACCCCGATGCCAATAATATTTACCGGGTTGAAAGCAGCTTTTACAAAGGCGATAATATAGTTAACGACTGGCCCACCAGTACCAATGGCTATGCCACGGCCATGAAGCAAAATTTCCCGGAGATCGCGTCAATTGTGCGAATCGACTGGCATGAATCGGAACGGGTGGTACGGTATAATAATATCAAATTCCGCGAGGAGCACGTTTGCTTTGCTGATACCAACTTCTTTACCTTTTTTAATTACCAGCTGGTAAAAGGCGATGCGAAAAGTGTGCTTAAGGAAGTAAATACCATGGTGATATCGCAATCGGCGGCCCGTAAGTATTTTGGCAATGCCGACCCGGTTGGCAAAGTTTTGGAAGTTAGCACCCAAGGCGGCCCTTTGCATTGTATGATAACAGGCGTATTTAAGGATGTGCCTAAAAACTCCACCATGCAATTTAACTACCTGATCTCGTGGGCAACCCAAACCAAATTTGTGAAAGACTTTTGGTATATGCATGAAAGCTATACCTTTTTAAAACTAAAACCGGGGGCAAGCCCGTATACGGTCGAGGCCAAATTCCCGGCGCTTGCTGAACGGTATAAGGACGGGCAATCGCTTAAAGATTTGAAATGGGCTATCACCCTTGTACCGCTTACCAATATACACCTTAACCCTGCCAAGCAATACGAAATCGAGGCTAAGGGGAACCGCACCGCAGTACAATTCCTGGGTATTATTGCTTACGTGATATTGCTGATAGCTTGTGTTAATTATATCAATCTTTCCACCGCCAAAGCTATCGACCGTGCCCGTGAGGTGGGTATCCGCAAGGTTAATGGTGCAAGTTCGCTGCAATTGCTGCTGCAATTTTTGTTTGAATCGGTGGTTATTAATGCCATTGCGTTGGTTCTGGCCATTGGCCTGGTAGCAATTACTGCTAATATATTACCACAACTGTTGAATGATAAACTAAGCTTTGGTTTGCTGTTTAACGCGCCTTTATACCTGCAAATAGCGTTGGTTTTTGCGAGTAGTATTTTGTTTTCGGGTATTTATCCGGCATTGTTATTATCAAGGCTGAGACCGGTAAGCGTGCTGAAAGGGAAATATACGTTTTCAAAAGGCGGGGTTATTTTGCGTAAGGGGATGGTGGCTTTCCAGTTCGCGGCATCGCTGTTGCTGATAGCGGGTACATTCGCGGTTTACCGGCAGATAGTTTTCATGAATTCGCAGCAACTGGGGATAAATATCGATCAAACCATTGTACTGAAAGCGCCTATAAGCACGGCGAACTATGTACAAAAGCTCCAAGGCTTTAAACAAGTTTTACTGAATGTGCCGGGGGTTACAGGCGTAACAGCCTCGGGCGCGGTGCCGGGCAAGGAGGTGGGCGAGTTTTTGGCCGATCGCAAATTCGGCGACCCGAAAACTGATGAGCATACCTACGAAATGCTAAAAGTTGACCACGACTTTATTAAAAATTATAACCTGCAAATGGCGGCGGGTCGTGCTTTTGACAAAAGCCGCCCTGCTGATTCTACAGGCGTGGTGCTGAATGAGGCCGCGGTGAAGCAGTTTGGTTTTGTATCGGATGAAGCGGCTGTTGGTGAGCGGGTGTGGATAGAAACCAAGGATAAGCAGCCCGATCTGGTAATAGGTGTGGTAAAAGATTATCATCAGCAATCGCTGCGGCAAAGTTATACACCGGTGATCTTATTTATGGACCCTGGTTTTAGCTGGGTGCCGGTTAATTATGTATCGGTAAAATTCAGCAGTAATAATCCGGAAGCTATTGTTAAAGGCATTAAAGCTAATTGGAACGCATCATTCCCTGAATCATCGTTCGACTGGTTTTTCCTTGATGATTTTTATAATAACCAATACCAGCAGGACCTGCAATTTGGCAAGCTGTTCATGCTGTTTGCCGGGCTGGCTATCTTAATTGCCTGCATGGGCCTGTTTGGGCTAACGGCCTATTCTACCTCGCGCCGGATAAAAGAAATTGGCGTACGAAAGGTATTAGGGGCATCGGTAGGCCACATTATTTCGATATTAACCATGGACGCCGTGAAACTGGTGATATTTTCGAGCATACTAGCCCTGCCGCTGGCGTGGCTGTTTATTGAGCAATGGCTTAACGGCTATGCGTTCAGGGTAGCAATAACATGGTGGGAATTCGCGGCGCCGGTGGCGGCGTTGCTCATCATCTCGGTAGCTACCATAGGTTATATCACTTATAAAGCGGCATTGGCTAACCCGGTGAAATCGTTAAGGGATGAATAAAATAAGCCGCTGAAACCTATTTTAACCCATTAAAAAAGGCAACCGGAGATGATCCTGTTGCCTTTTTCTATATCAGTGAAATCCAACCAAAAACCGGTGGAATCTTATTTTAATTTTAGTGATCAAGCCTGCCTTCAAGCGACTCGGTTGAATGTAACTGGCCCAGCGGATGTGCAGGCTCATATTCAGTGGTCAATGGCGATTTGTGGGTGAATATACCCGCGATGCATAAGATAGCACCAAGGATTACTTGCGGCCATACCACATCTCCTGAAAAATGATAAATGAACGGTGAAGCTATAAGGAACGAACCTTGTACAATATCTAAAAACAGGTGCATTTGAATTGGAAACTGTTTTATAAAACCGTGGGGAGCATTGCTGAAAACGGCCATAATAAATTGCAGCCACCCGAAAAACAATGGAAGGAACAATGCAGCGCCGCCTAAAGTATAAAAGCCGGGATGCCAGGCACCAAAATCCCATGGAGCGGTTAATAATAAAACAACCATTACCCAGTTTATAACCCCGTAAAATTTGATTGAAATGAAAGGTTTCATCTTTCTTATAAATTTTGTACTTAATAAATTACGCCGCTAAATTAATAATTTATGGCGTGAGTTTATTTTTAAAGTTGAAAATTTATTGTAAAAATAGCAGGGTAAACTTTGAAACTATTGTACATAACGAAGCAACCGCGAACTATGAAAGCTCACTAATCATAAAATTCAAATACGAAGTTTATAAAATTGATACGAGTTTATGCCCGTTTTGCAACATTACGCCCCGACTTTCACTACATCACTCTTCACAAATTTTGAGGCGATGAATGCGAATAAGCCCTGAACCAAACCGAATATAGCACCAAATATAGGCGCCATAATTATCATCAACTCACGCGGGTGGTCCTGCATTGATAACGGCATGTGCATTTTGTCGGGGGCCATATCCGGGTGGTTGTTCATATACGTTAAACAAAATATGCAGTGTACTATCGTTATCCAAACGCTATTGGCAATGCTTAGTAAAAAGCCATGCAAAAAATATTTGCCCCCTGCACGCTTAGCAATAACCCAGGCACAGAAAATGAATATTACTATCCAAAAAATAAATTCAAAATGTTCGGGTATCAGCGATATAGTGGCAAAGGCCATTATCAACCCAAAAAGTGATAATTGAAAGATAAGTTTCCAGTTCATGACATTAGGTTTTTTTATATAAATGTAATTAAATATTTATATAACCAAATGATTTTCAACTGTTAACCCATATTTTATTTCTGCTGCGGTGTTTTGTCGGGTATGGCATTGGCTTTTTTTGTGGTAATAATTACTACACCATTAATTGCCTTGGCCCCATAAATTAACTCGGCGCTTTTGTCTTTTAAAATATTTATGCTTTCAATAGTATTCGGATCTATCAATGGCATATCCGTTGCTTTTATCGCCTTTCCGTCCAGCACATATAATGGCTGGTTGGCGTTGGTAGTTGTTCGCAAACTAATAAAATTCACCCGTTTTAAACCGCTGTCGGGTGTTGTTGTGGTAACCATCATTCCGGTAATTTTTCCTTCCAAAGCAAAAGATATAGGTACTGTATATTGCACCCGTACATATTGATGGTTTTGAAGGCCCGGCATCCATTTGCCTGATGTTAAACTAACCACTCTAACCGCTTCGTCCTCCGCGTCTTTATTTGGGCCGGCTAATGCTTTTACATTACTTAGCGAGCCATCTTTTTCAATTATAAAGGTTACTATCGCCTTACCCTGTAAATTATTAGCGGCCATTGAAGGCGGATATTTAATATTCGCAGCTAAAAATTCGGTGAATTTTTGTAACCCGCCGATAAATTCCGGTTCCTGCTCCACCGTGGCAAATACAGGCTCATTGTTTACTTTCGGCGTATCCTTTTTTACAGTATCTGTATTATTAGTTACTATTTGTAACTGTTCATTTTGCGATTTTATGGCTTTGGGACTGTCGGCTATAACTGCAGGCGGATCGATTGTTATGTTCTGTAAAGCAGGGGTGGCAAATACCTGCGCTGCTTTTTTATTGATGATAGTTATAGTTTTGCTGTTGTTTACCGTAGCCGACGATAATATCAGCATCAGTATAAATAATGGGGCTGACAGGCCGTATTTCATCAATTTAATGCGTTGCGATTTATCTTTTTGCAGCATAGTTATCCGTTGTTTCAATAAACTTTTGTTAAAAAAATGGTTTAACAATTGGTGTTGAGGGGCGTTAAAGGTTTGGGTTAACAGTAACAAAGCATAGTCCGCTTTGCTATCCGCAGTTTTAACGGCTTCGCTATCGGCAATAAATTCGTGTATGTGTTTAATGGCCCTGCGGTAAAAATATACCACCGGGTTAAACCAGTTGATGATCATCACCGCTTCAATTATCAGCACATCGGCCGAATGCCATTGTTTGGCGTGTACCTGTTCATGTGCGTTGATTATATGGCTGCCATTACCCTCTCCGTTTACTTCTATCTTTTTAAAGAATGAAAAGGGAGCATCCTGAACCGGCTTTTTAATAATTTTATTCAAGGCGATAAGCTGCCATACCAGTTTTAACGCCCAAAATGCTACGCCCGCCAAATACAAACCAGTGAACAGCTGCCCCCAGTTAACCGAGACATCTTCAACAGGCTTTAAGCCATGTAT